>Ga0073360_189_pt1 | contig 8749 bp, 2 predicted proteins | sample YelNatPosite1Avi_FD_63906 | JGI IMG/M metagenome (GOLD analysis project Ga0073360, IMG submission 63906) | Hot spring thermophilic microbial communities from Obsidian Pool, Yellowstone National Park, USA - site 1 Avi (version 2) (version 2) | ecosystem: Environmental > Aquatic > Thermal springs > Hot... | reverse complement strand
ACCACCTAAGTATTCAGAGCAGGAGTGCAAAGAAAGAGATGCGACATATGCAAGACCTCTAAAGGTAAAGGTTAGACTTATAAACAAAGAAACAGGTGAGATAAAAGAACAGGATATTTATATGGGCGAATTTCCAATTATGACCGAAACAGGAACATTTATTATCAACGGTGCAGAAAGAGTTATTGTAAGCCAGCTCATCCGTTCACCGGGATGTTACTTTGCATCTTCCATTGATAAACAGGGAAGAAAGATATTTTCAGGCACTCTCATTCCAAATAGAGGTGCATGGCTTGAATTTGAAACAGACACAAGTGAGCTTTTGTCTGTCAGGCTTGACAGGACAAGAAAAGTTTCGCTCACAACACTTTTAAAGGCGTTTGGGCTTTACAATCAACAGATGATATTTGAAAAGTTTGGTGAGGATGAGAGACTGAAAGCTTCGCTTGAGAAAGAAGCCAATAAAGGTGAGCTTGGCAATCCGGTTGAGAATGCACTTTTAGAGGTATATCGGAGACTCAGACCTGGTGAGCCGCCAAACGTTGAAAATGCTCGAAATCTTCTTTACAATATGTTTTTTGATCCAAGAAGGTATGATTTAGCAAAAGTGGGACGATATAAATTCAATAAAAAATTATCGCTGTGGAAGAGGATTTTCAACAAAAGAGCTGCCCAGGACGTAATTGACCCGAAGACTGGAGAGATATTGGTCAAAGAAGGAGAGGTAATTACAAGAGAAGTTGCACTGAACATTCAGGATGCTGGTATCAACGAGGTATGGGTATATGCAGATGAAGAGAGACTATTTAAGGTTGTGGGAAACAATACGGTAAAGCTTGACAAGTATGTAGATTTTGATGTATCTGACCTTAACATAAAAGAGCTTGTTTACTTGCCTGTTTTAAAAGAAATTCTTGACACAACAAATGATGTTTCTGAGATTAAGAGGCTTATAAAAGAAAAAGAAAGAGAGCTTGTTCCTTACTGTCTTACAATAGATGATATATATGCAGCAACAAGTTATTTCTTAGGTCTCAAATATGGTATCGGAACAACTGATGATATTGACCATTTGGGCAACAGAAGGGTAAGAGCAGTAGGCGAGCTTTTGCAGAACCAGTTCAGAATTGGTCTCGCGCGAATGGAAAGGGTCATTCGCGAGAGGATGAACATACACGATATTGATACTGTAACTCCTCAGACGCTAATAAACATAAGACCAGTTACAGCAGCCATCAAAGAATTTTTTGGTTCAAGCCCTCTTTCACAGTTTATGGACCAGGTAAATCCACTGGCAGCACTTACAAACAAAAGAAGACTTTCAGCTTTGGGACCAGGTGGACTTTCCAGGGACAGAGCGGGTTTTGAGGTAAGAGACGTGCATCATTCTCATTACGGAAGGATGTGTCCTATCGAGACTCCAGAAGGTCCAAACATTGGTCTTATAACCTCTTTGGCAACTTATGCAAGGGTCAACGAGTACGGATTTTTAGAAACACCTTACAGAAAGGTTAACAAGAAAGAAGCAAGGGTTACAGACGAGATTGTATATCTTACAGCTGATGAGGAAGACACATACAAAATTGCTCAGGCAACTGAACCTGTTGATGAAGAGGGAAGGTTTATAAATCAAAGAGTCACTGTAAGATTTGGCGAGGAAATCATTGAGGTTGATAAATACGAGGTTGATCTTATAGATATATCACCAAAACAGATTGTATCGGTTTCAACATCGTTGATACCGTTCTTAGAAAACGACGATGCAAACAGAGCTCTTATGGGTTCGAACATGCAGCGTCAAGCAGTACCACTTTTGATGACAGAGTCTCCAATAATTGGAACAGGTGTTGAATACAGGGCTGCAGTTGACTCTGGTGTATGTATTCTTGCAGAGAAAGATGGTGTGGTTGAAAAAGTATCTGCTGATGAGATTGTTATAAGAAACAATGATGGAACAAAAGATGTATATAATCTTTTGAAGTTCAAAAGGACAAACCAGGGAACATGTTTTAACCAAAGACCAATTGTGAGAAAAGGACAAGAGGTTAAAGCTGGAGAGGTTATTGCAGACGGACCTTCCACAGACCATGGTGAACTTGCGCTTGGCAAAAACGTCCTTGTTGCTTTCATGCCATGGGAAGGGTACAACTACGAGGACGCTATCTTGATTTCAGAAAGGCTTGTAAAAGAGGATGTTTATACCTCTATTCACATAGAAGAATATGAGTGTGAGGCAAGAGATACAAAACTTGGACCTGAGGAGATAACAAGAGATATTCCAAATGTTGGCGAAGATGCAATAAAAGATTTGGATGAAAGAGGAATTATAAGAATTGGTGCAGAAGTAAAGAGCGGTGACATTCTTATTGGTAAGGTTACTCCAAAGGGTGAGACAGAACTTACAGCTGAGGAAAGACTTTTGAGAGCTATCTTTGGTGAAAAGGCAAGAGAGACAAGAGATACATCTTTGAGGGTACCACACGGTGAAGGTGGAATTGTTGTAGATGTAAAGGTATTTTCCCGCGATAAGGGAGATGAACTTCCACCGGGAGTAAATCAGCTTGTAAGAGTGTATGTTGCACAGAAGAGAAAAATATCAGTTGGTGACAAGATGGCAGGTCGCCATGGTAACAAAGGTGTTATTTCAAGGATTCTTCCTGTTGAGGATATGCCATTTTTACCTGATGGTACACCTGTTGACATAGTTCTAAATCCGCTTGGCGTGCCATCGCGTATGAACATTGGTCAGATTTTGGAGACTCACCTTGGGTATGCGGCAAAAGCGCTTGGATGGAAGGTTGCAACCCCTGTTTTTGACGGTGCAAAAGAGGAAGATATCGAAGAGGCATTAAAACTTGCAGGATTAAATCCTACAGGTAAGACAATCTTATATGATGGCAGAACTGGTGAACCATTTGACAATGAGGTAACTGTTGGTTACATGTACATGCTAAAGCTTGTGCACCTTGTTGACGATAAAATTCACGCACGTTCCACAGGACCGTATTCGCTGGTTACACAGCAGCCTCTTGGTGGTAAAGCTCAGTTCGGTGGTCAGCGATTTGGTGAGATGGAGGTTTGGGCGCTTGAAGCGTACGGTGCTGCATATACGCTGCAAGAACTTTTGACTGTAAAATCTGACGATGTAACAGGAAGGGTCAAGACATATGAAGCTATAGTAAAGGGAGAAAATATCCCAGAACCCGGAATTCCTGAGTCTTTCAAGGTGCTTGTGAAGGAGCTCCAGAGCCTGTGCTTGGATGTAAAGCTTTTGTCTGAGGACAACAAGGAGATTGAGCTCAAAGAGTCTGTTGATGATGACGAACAGCCGCAAGGGCTTGGAGCTTTTGAAATAGGCGGCGATGAAATAGAAGATGATAAAGACCTTCAAGAAGATAAGGAAAAGTTTTATGAGGATTTGATGAATGCAACACAAGAAGATGACCAGGGTGCTGGTGATGATATAGATGAGTAAAACCTCAAAAAGGTGGGTGGAGAAAGATAATGGACTTATTCAATTTTGATGCTATTAAAATCAGTCTTGCTTCTCCTGAAAAGATAAGAGAATGGTCGCGCGGTGAGGTAAAAAAACCCGAGACTATAAACTATAGAACACTCAAGCCCGAAAAGGATGGGCTTTTCTGTGAAAAGATTTTTGGTCCAACAAAAGACTGGGAATGCCACTGCGGAAAGTATAAAAAGGTCAAATATAAAGGTGTTGTTTGTGACAAGTGCGGTGTTGAAGTGACAAAAGCAAAGGTAAGACGTGAGAGAATGGGGCACATTGAACTTGCTGCCCCGTCTCTCATATTTGGTATTTCAAAGGTGTTCCAAGCAGGATGGGTTTAATTTTGGATATGACACCGCGAAATTTAGAAAAGGTTTTGTACTTTGCTGCATATGTAGTAATTGACCCGGGCGATGTACCAAATTTGGAGAAGAAACAGATTCTTTCTGAAAAAGAGTACAGGGAGCTAAAAGAGAAGTATGGCGACAGGTTCAAGGCAGGGATGGGCGCAGAGGCAATCAAGGAGCTTTTGAAAGAGATCGACCTTGACAAGCTATCGCAGGAGCTCAGGCAAGAACTTGAGACAGCAACAGGTCAGAAAAAATTAAAGATAATCAAGAGACTTGAGGTTGTTGAAGCTTTTAGAAAGTCTGGCAATCGTCCTGAATGGATGATACTTGATGTTATACCTGTCATCCCACCTGAACTCAGGCCCATGGTCCAACTTGACGGTGGAAGGTTTGCAACATCAGACTTGAATGACCTTTACAGAAGGGTAATAAACAGAAACAACAGACTTAAAAAACTCATGGACTTAGGTGCACCGGATATAATCATTAGAAACGAAAAGAGAATGCTTCAAGAAGCTGTTGATGCTCTTATTGACAATGGAAGGCGTGGAAGACCGGTAACAGGTCCTGGCAACAGACCGCTAAAATCACTTTCTGATATGCTCAAAGGTAAGCAGGGAAGGTTCAGACAGAACCTTTTGGGGAAGAGAGTTGACTATTCAGGCGTTCTGTTATAGTTGTAGGACTGAGCTTAAGATTTACCAGTGTGGTCTTCCAAAGAAATGGCTTTAGCTTTCAACCATTTGTCATGAAAAGCTTGTTGAGAAAGGGATTGCAACAACATGCAGCTGTGAGACAGTGAGTATGATATATGAAAGTATAAAGCATCCAGTACTGCTAAACAGAGCACCCACTTTGCACAGCTTGGTATTCAGGCGTTCGAACGGTACTTGTTGAGGAGGCTATAAGACTTCAGCCACTTCGCAGAAGTGACATGCTGCCATCTGTCGTCAAGTCAGCATTGTACGCTGTACAACAGTGGATGAAGTCTTATAGCCCTCCCTCAACAGTACCGGTTCGAACGCCTGAATACCAAGCCTGTGCAAAGTGGTGCTCTGTTTAGCAGTACTGGATGGTCTTTTATTACTTCTTCCAATATATCCCATACTTCACTTCTCTGTCTTTCAACAGCTTTTTGGCATTTTTTATGTTGTTGCAAATCCCTTTCTCAACAAGCTTTTCATGACAAATGGTTTGAAAAGCTCTAAAGCCATTTCTTTTGGAAGACCACACTGGTAAATCTTAAGCTCAGGTCCTACAACTATAACAGAACGCCCTGAATAGTCAACTCTCTTCCCCAAAAGGTTCTGTCTGAACCTTCCCTGCTTACCTTTGAGCATATCAGAAAGTGATTTTAGCGGTCTGTTGCCAGGACCTGTTACCGGTCTTCCACGCCTTCCATTGTCAATAAGAGCATCAACAGCTTCTTGAAGCATTCTCTTTTCGTTTCTAATGATTATATCCGGTGCACCTAAGTCCATGAGTTTTTTAAGTCTGTTGTTTCTGTTTATTACCCTTCTGTAAAGGTCATTCAAGTCTGATGTTGCAAACCTTCCACCGTCAAGTTGGACCATGGGCCTGAGTTCAGGTGGGATGACAGGTATAACATCAAGTATCATCCATTCAGGACGATTGCCAGACTTTCTAAAAGCTTCAACAACCTCAAGTCTCTTGATTATCTTTAATTTTTTCTGACCTGTTGCTGTCTCAAGTTCTTGCCTGAGCTCCTGCGATAGCTTGTCAAGGTCGATCTCTTTCAAAAGCTCCTTGATTGCCTCTGCGCCCATCCCTGCCTTGAACCTGTCGCCATACTTCTCTTTTAGCTCCCTGTACTCTTTTTCAGAAAGAATCTGTTTCTTCTCCAAATTTGGTACATCGCCCGGGTCAATTACTACATATGCAGCAAAGTACAAAACCTTTTCTAAATTTCGCGGTGTCATATCCAAAATTAAACCCATCCTGCTTGGAACACCTTTGAAATACCAAATATGAGAGACGGGGGCAGCAAGTTCAATGTGCCCCATTCTCTCACGTCTTACCTTTGCTTTTGTCACTTCAACACCGCACTTGTCACAAACAACACCTTTATATTTGACCTTTTTATACTTTCCGCAGTGGCATTCCCAGTCTTTTGTTGGACCAAAAATCTTTTCACAGAAAAGCCCATCCTTTTCGGGCTTGAGTGTTCTATAGTTTATAGTCTCGGGTTTTTTTACCTCACCGCGCGACCATTCTCTTATCTTTTCAGGAGAAGCAAGACTGATTTTAATAGCATCAAAATTGAATAAGTCCATTATCTTTCTCCACCCACCTTTTTGAGGTTTTACTCATCTATATCATCACCAGCACCCTGGTCATCTTCTTGTGTTGCATTCATCAAATCCTCATAAAACTTTTCCTTATCTTCTTGAAGGTCTTTATCATCTTCTATTTCATCGCCGCCTATTTCAAAAGCTCCAAGCCCTTGCGGCTGTTCGTCATCATCAACAGACTCTTTGAGCTCAATCTCCTTGTTGTCCTCAGACAAAAGCTTTACATCCAAGCACAGGCTCTGGAGCTCCTTCACAAGCACCTTGAAAGACTCAGGAATTCCGGGTTCTGGGATATTTTCTCCCTTTACTATAGCTTCATATGTCTTGACCCTTCCTGTTACATCGTCAGATTTTACAGTCAAAAGTTCTTGCAGCGTATATGCAGCACCGTACGCTTCAAGCGCCCAAACCTCCATCTCACCAAATCGCTGACCACCGAACTGAGCTTTACCACCAAGAGGCTGCTGTGTAACCAGCGAATACGGTCCTGTGGAACGTGCGTGAATTTTATCGTCAACAAGGTGCACAAGCTTTAGCATGTACATGTAACCAACAGTTACCTCATTGTCAAATGGTTCACCAGTTCTGCCATCATATAAGATTGTCTTACCTGTAGGATTTAATCCTGCAAGTTTTAATGCCTCTTCGATATCTTCCTCTTTTGCACCGTCAAAAACAGGGGTTGCAACCTTCCATCCAAGCGCTTTTGCCGCATACCCAAGGTGAGTCTCCAAAATCTGACCAATGTTCATACGCGATGGCACGCCAAGCGGATTTAGAACTATGTCAACAGGTGTACCATCAGGTAAAAATGGCATATCCTCAACAGGAAGAATCCTTGAAATAACACCTTTGTTACCATGGCGACCTGCCATCTTGTCACCAACTGATATTTTTCTCTTCTGTGCAACATACACTCTTACAAGCTGATTTACTCCCGGTGGAAGTTCATCTCCCTTATCGCGGGAAAATACCTTTACATCTACAACAATTCCACCTTCACCGTGTGGTACCCTCAAAGATGTATCTCTTGTCTCTCTTGCCTTTTCACCAAAGATAGCTCTCAAAAGTCTTTCCTCAGCTGTAAGTTCTGTCTCACCCTTTGGAGTAACCTTACCAATAAGAATGTCACCGCTCTTTACTTCTGCACCAATTCTTATAATTCCTCTTTCATCCAAATCTTTTATTGCATCTTCGCCAACATTTGGAATATCTCTTGTTATCTCCTCAGGTCCAAGTTTTGTATCTCTTGCCTCACACTCATATTCTTCTATGTGAATAGAGGTATAAACATCCTCTTTTACAAGCCTTTCTGAAATCAAGATAGCGTCCTCGTAGTTGTACCCTTCCCATGGCATGAAAGCAACAAGGACGTTTTTGCCAAGCGCAAGTTCACCATGGTCTGTGGAAGGTCCGTCTGCAATAACCTCTCCAGCTTTAACCTCTTGTCCTTTTCTCACAATTGGTCTTTGGTTAAAACATGTTCCCTGGTTTGTCCTTTTGAACTTCAAAAGATTATATACATCTTTTGTTCCATCATTGTTTCTTATAACAATCTCATCAGCAGATACTTTTTCAACCACACCATCTTTCTCTGCAAGAATACATACACCAGAGTCAACTGCAGCCCTGTATTCAACACCTGTTCCAATTATTGGAGACTCTGTCATCAAAAGTGGTACTGCTTGACGCTGCATGTTCGAACCCATAAGAGCTCTGTTTGCATCGTCGTTTTCTAAGAACGGTATCAACGATGTTGAAACCGATACAATCTGTTTTGGTGATATATCTATAAGATCAACCTCGTATTTATCAACCTCAATGATTTCCTCGCCAAATCTTACAGTGACTCTTTGATTTATAAACCTTCCCTCTTCATCAACAGGTTCAGTTGCCTGAGCAATTTTGTATGTGTCTTCCTCATCAGCTGTAAGATATACAATCTCGTCTGTAACCCTTGCTTCTTTCTTGTTAACCTTTCTGTAAGGTGTTTCTAAAAATCCGTACTCGTTGACCCTTGCATAAGTTGCCAAAGAGGTTATAAGACCAATGTTTGGACCTTCTGGAGTCTCGATAGGACACATCCTTCCGTAATGAGAATGATGCACGTCTCTTACCTCAAAACCCGCTCTGTCCCTGGAAAGTCCACCTGGTCCCAAAGCTGAAAGTCTTCTTTTGTTTGTAAGTGCTGCCAGTGGATTTACCTGGTCCATAAACTGTGAAAGAGGCTTGAACCAAAAAAATTCTTTGATGGCTGCTGTAACTGGTCTTATGTTTATTAGCGTCTGAGGAGTTACAGTATCAATATCGTGTATGTTCATCCTCTCGCGAATGACCCTTTCCATTCGCGCGAGACCAATTCTGAACTGGTTCTGCAAAAGCTCGCCTACTGCTCTTACCCTTCTGTTGCCCAAATGGTCAATATCATCAGTTGTTCCGATACCATATTTGAGACCTAAGAAATAACTTGTTGCTGCATATATATCATCTATTGTAAGACAGTAAGGAACAAGCTCTCTTTCTTTTTCTTTTATAAGCCTCTTAATCTCAGAAACATCATTTGTTGTGTCAAGAATTTC
>Ga0073360_188_pt1 | contig 9063 bp, 9 predicted proteins | sample YelNatPosite1Avi_FD_63906 | JGI IMG/M metagenome (GOLD analysis project Ga0073360, IMG submission 63906) | Hot spring thermophilic microbial communities from Obsidian Pool, Yellowstone National Park, USA - site 1 Avi (version 2) (version 2) | ecosystem: Environmental > Aquatic > Thermal springs > Hot... | reverse complement strand
AGAATGCTACTGTTGTGGCTGGAGAAGATATTCAAGCAGAGGCAATTGTTCACAGCGATATAAAGTGCGGGAATAAACTTATTCTTGTTGGGAGAAAAGCCTCTATTGTTGGTGGGTCTTGTAAGGTTGGCAGGGAGATTGAAGCAAAGGTAATAGGTTCATATCTTTCTACCACTACTGAGATAGAAGTTGGGGTTGACCCTCTTATGGTGGAAAAATACAGAGAGATAAAGAAAGAGATATTACAGCTTAAAGAAAATATAAAAAAATGTGATCAGGGGATTGAGGTTTTGAGGAAGATTGAAGCAGCGGGTCATTTGACTGATGATAAAAGAGAGATGCTTCAAAAGTTTACAAGGTCAAAGATTATGGCATCAGAAAGATTAAAAGAATTACAAAGTGAATATGAAGAGATTGAAAAAAGACTTGAGGAGAGGAATGAAGGAATTATTAAGGTACAGGATACTGTATACCCTGGGGTTAAGATAACCATAGGGAATGTGTGCAAGCTCATAAAAGAGCCAGTAAAATACTGCAAAATTTACAGGGAGGAAGCTGATATTAAGATAGCACCATATTCTTAAAAGCTTAATGTATTTTTAATGCTTTTGAAGATAAAAGGGAGATGGTGAAAAAGTGAATATAAGACCAATTGATGTAAAGATTTTGTATCCCAAATCGACAGAAGTGTCGCAGGTTGTACTGGGCGAGCAGCAAAAAGAAAATATGCTCAGGCACATAAATAGTCAGAAAAACCAGGCAAAAGTAGATGAAGATTTGAAAAGAGTCAGAGAAAAAGACAGTGCATCTGAGATTAGACTTTCTCAAAAACCTGAGAGAGAAAAACAAGGGTCTAAAAAGCCTAAAAAAGAGCAAAAAGGGTTTGATATTAGAATATAAATCTAAGTAAGGAGAAGATAGCACAAAGATGGATGCTTATGTAATTTTATTTGTATTCTTCGGGTTTGTTTTAGTGTTGTGGGTGTTCAGATCAATAAAAAAAGATATAGAAAAAGGCGAGAAGATTTTACATGAGTCAGAAAAGGTCTTAAAAAATCTTCCAAAGCTTTTGAATGAAGCTGTTGAGACAATTGAAGAACTTGATGCCTTTGGAGAATATATAATTGAAAGAATCGAAAACAAGGTAAAATGGGCAAAAAGTGAGATTTTAGATACGAGGATATCGCAAGTTAAAGAAAATACTGAACATACAGAGAGTGAGAAAAAAATTGGGAAAGCAACAGATTTCGAAGCTTATACAGAAAAGACGGCTTATATTGAATCTAGCAAAGATATGCAGAAAAATGAGAACAAAAAACGCTCAAAAGAAGAACTCTACAGAAAAGCAGTTGAGCTTTACAAACAGGGGTTTACAGTAGAACAGATTGCATCAAGCTTGAATATTGGCAAGGGTGAGGCAAAGCTTGCTATAAAGATAGTTGGGAGGGAGAACATCTGAAGTGGTACAAGTTCTTACTGCTGGGAATAGGAATTGGATGGATACTTGGTGTATCTGCAATGTATTTTGTCATGGTTTCAAGTGGTAAAGGTGTTTTGCCCAATCTCAATAATACGGTGGATATTTATATTGACAGTATTGATAACCTTGCAGATGTTCTTTACCAAAACGGTGTTGTCCAGGATAAAGAGTCGTTTGAAAGGTTTCTCAAAAGTAAAAATTTAACCTCTGACTTTTTAGTTGGTAAAAAAGTGACATTTTCAAGAGCAATGTCATATGAAGAGATTTTTGATACGGTTTATGGAAGCTATAAGTAAGACAAGCGGGGTTAGAAAATGATAGAAGCAATCAACAATATTCTGCCTGTAATTGTCAAGACGCTTGAGAGGGTTCATGATAATAGCTGGAAAATGGATTACAATGTTCATGACAGTTATGAACTTATATTTGTAAAGAAGGGGAACATTGATTTTTGGGTTGAAGAGGAAAGAATAGAACTAAAAGCCGGTGATCTTTTGATAATAAAACCGTACACCAGGCACAAGTTTGAGGTTATAAGTTGCAGCAAGGCTGAGTTTGTTGTAATGGGTTTTTATCTTAAACCAGAAAGCAGAGCCAAAGTGGACGAATTGAAAGAGATTTATGGTTTTTTAAACGTTTTAGAAAGCATATCAAGCAGATTTTACTTTTTTCATGTGCGCAAAAGGAGTAATATTTTCTTTTGTTTAGAATCAATACTTCATGAAGCAAAGGAAAATAAAAATGATATTCTTCTTTATATAAAATGCTTGGAGCTTTTTATATATATAACTCGGGAAATCAATAGTTTAGAGATGACAAAAAATTATGATTATTCCTTGCTTGCAAGACATATAAAAGAGTATATTGATAATAATTACATGGAAGATATAAAAATGGGTGATATAGCAAAAAGGCTTTTCATGTCTGAAAGTACTCTCTCAAGGATATTCAAGAATCATTTTGGGGTTCTGCCCAAAGAATATCTGCTTTCAAAGAGGATTGAAAAGGCCAAAGAATATCTTTCCATGTCAAATCTAAAGATTAGCAATATTGCTATGATGTGTGGGTTTTCATCACTTCAGCGGTTTAACGACATTTTTAAAAAGTACACAGGTCTGAGTCCTACCCAGTATCGTAAGTTGATTTTGCAGGGTCTTGAGTGAGTCCCAAAACGTAAAAAAGTGAGCAATGTAAAGAAAATGAAAGTTAGAAGAAGATATTTGCTTCTTTTCCCATCAAATTCAATAAAAATTGAATAATGTGCGCTTTTTTTGGGAAAAATCAGACTTGATTAGAAAAGGAAGAATATACTATAGTATTTAATGTGATTAGCACTCATCAAAAGTGAGTGCTAACAAACTTGATAAAGGAGGTCGAAGTTCAATGAAGATCAGACCAATTGGTGATAGAATACTCATCAAGTTCAAGGAAAGAGAAGAGGTAACAAAAAGCGGTATAGTTCTTCCGGACACTGTAAAGGAAAAACCACAGATTGCTGAGGTAATTGAAGTTGGTCCGGGTGGAATTGTTGATGGTGAAAAGGTTGAAATGGTTGTCAAGAAAGGCGATAAGGTAATTGTAAGCAAATATGCTGGTACAGAAATCAAGATTGATGGAGAAGAATACACAATAATCAGACAAGATGATGTCTTAGCAATTATTGAAGACTAATTATTGAGGTAGAAAAGGAGGTAGATTTAAAATGGCAGCAAAGATGATATTGTTTGACGAAGAGGCAAGAAGGGCTTTAGAGCGTGGTGTTAATAAGCTTGCAGATACAGTTAAAGTTACACTGGGACCAAAAGGAAGAAATGTTGTTCTTGAGAAGAAATTTGGTTCACCCCAGATTGTGAATGACGGTGTTACAATTGCAAAGGAGATTGAGCTGGAAGACCCATTTGAGAACATGGGTGCACAGATTGTAAGAAGTTGCATCCAAGACAAACGACATTGCAGTGACGTACAACAACTGCAGACAGTTGTTGTACGTCACCTGCAATGTCGTTGTCTTGGATGCAACCTCTCTTACAATCTGTGCACCCATGTTCTCAAATGGGTCTTCCAGCTCAATCTCCTTTGCAATTGTAACACCGTCATTCACAATCTGGGGTGAACCAAATTTCTTCTCAAGAACAACATTTCTTCCTTTTGGTCCCAGTGTAACTTTAACTGTATCTGCAAGCTTATTAACACCACGCTCTAAAGCCCTTCTTGCCTCTTCGTCAAACAATATCATCTTTGCTGCCATTTTAAATCTACCTCCTTTTCTACCTCAATAATTAGTCTTCAATAATTGCTAAGACATCATCTTGTCTGATTATTGTGTATTCTTCTCCATCAATCTTGATTTCTGTACCAGCATATTTGCTTACAATTACCTTATCGCCTTTCTTGACAACCATTTCAACCTTTTCACCATCAACAATTCCACCCGGACCAACTTCAATTACCTCAGCAATCTGTGGTTTTTCCTTTACAGTGTCCGGAAGAACTATACCGCTTTTTGTTACCTCTTCTCTTTCCTTGAACTTGATGAGTATTCTATCACCAATTGGTCTGATCTTCATTGAACTTCGACCTCCTTTATCAAGTTTGTTAGCACTCACTTTTGATGAGTGCTAATCACATTAAATACTATAGTATATTCTTCCTTTTCTAATCAAGTCTGATTTTTCCCAAAAAAAGCGCACATTATTCAATTTTTATTGAATTTGATGGGAAAAGAAGCAAATATCTTCTTCTAACTTTCATTTTCTTTACATTGCTCACTTTTTTACGTTTTGGGACTCACTCAAGACCCTGCAAAATCAACTTACGATACTGGGTAGGACTCAGACCTGTGTACTTTTTAAAAATGTCGTTAAACCGCTGAAGTGATGAAAACCCACACATCATAGCAATATTGCTAATCTTTAGATTTGACATGGAAAGATATTCTTTGGCCTTTTCAATCCTCTTTGAAAGCAGATATTCTTTGGGCAGAACCCCAAAATGATTCTTGAATATCCTTGAGAGAGTACTTTCAGACATGAAAAGCCTTTTTGCTATATCACCCATTTTTATATCTTCCATGTAATTATTATCAATATACTCTTTTATATGTCTTGCAAGCAAGGAATAATCATAATTTTTTGTCATCTCTAAACTATTGATTTCCCGAGTTATATATATAAAAAGCTCCAAGCATTTTATATAAAGAAGAATATCATTTTTATTTTCCTTTGCTTCATGAAGTATTGATTCTAAACAAAAGAAAATATTACTCCTTTTGCGCACATGAAAAAAGTAAAATCTGCTTGATATGCTTTCTAAAACGTTTAAAAAACCATAAATCTCTTTCAATTCGTCCACTTTGGCTCTGCTTTCTGGTTTAAGATAAAAACCCATTACAACAAACTCAGCCTTGCTGCAACTTATAACCTCAAACTTGTGCCTGGTGTACGGTTTTATTATCAAAAGATCACCGGCTTTTAGTTCTATTCTTTCCTCTTCAACCCAAAAATCAATGTTCCCCTTCTTTACAAATATAAGTTCATAACTGTCATGAACATTGTAATCCATTTTCCAGCTATTATCATGAACCCTCTCAAGCGTCTTGACAATTACAGGCAGAATATTGTTGATTGCTTCTATCATTTTCTAACCCCGCTTGTCTTACTTATAGCTTCCATAAACCGTATCAAAAATCTCTTCATATGACATTGCTCTTGAAAATGTCACTTTTTTACCAACTAAAAAGTCAGAGGTTAAATTTTTACTTTTGAGAAACCTTTCAAACGACTCTTTATCCTGGACAACACCGTTTTGGTAAAGAACATCTGCAAGGTTATCAATACTGTCAATATAAATATCCACCGTATTATTGAGATTGGGCAAAACACCTTTACCACTTGAAACCATGACAAAATACATTGCAGATACACCAAGTATCCATCCAATTCCTATTCCCAGCAGTAAGAACTTGTACCACTTCAGATGTTCTCCCTCCCAACTATCTTTATAGCAAGCTTTGCCTCACCCTTGCCAATATTCAAGCTTGATGCAATCTGTTCTACTGTAAACCCCTGTTTGTAAAGCTCAACTGCTTTTCTGTAGAGTTCTTCTTTTGAGCGTTTTTTGTTCTCATTTTTCTGCATATCTTTGCTAGATTCAATATAAGCCGTCTTTTCTGTATAAGCTTCGAAATCTGTTGCTTTCCCAATTTTTTTCTCACTCTCTGTATGTTCAGTATTTTCTTTAACTTGCGATATCCTCGTATCTAAAATCTCACTTTTTGCCCATTTTACCTTGTTTTCGATTCTTTCAATTATATATTCTCCAAAGGCATCAAGTTCTTCAATTGTCTCAACAGCTTCATTCAAAAGCTTTGGAAGATTTTTTAAGACCTTTTCTGACTCATGTAAAATCTTCTCGCCTTTTTCTATATCTTTTTTTATTGATCTGAACACCCACAACACTAAAACAAACCCGAAGAATACAAATAAAATTACATAAGCATCCATCTTTGTGCTATCTTCTCCTTACTTAGATTTATATTCTAATATCAAACCCTTTTTGCTCTTTTTTAGGCTTTTTAGACCCTTGTTTTTCTCTCTCAGGTTTTTGAGAAAGTCTAATCTCAGATGCACTGTCTTTTTCTCTGACTCTTTTCAAATCTTCATCTACTTTTGCCTGGTTTTTCTGACTATTTATGTGCCTGAGCATATTTTCTTTTTGCTGCTCGCCCAGTACAACCTGCGACACTTCTGTCGATTTGGGATACAAAATCTTTACATCAATTGGTCTTATATTCACTTTTTCACCATCTCCCTTTTATCTTCAAAAGCATTAAAAATACATTAAGCTTTTAAGAATATGGTGCTATCTTAATATCAGCTTCCTCCCTGTAAATTTTGCAGTATTTTACTGGCTCTTTTATGAGCTTGCACACATTCCCTATGGTTATCTTAACCCCAGGGTATACAGTATCCTGTACCTTAATAATTCCTTCATTCCTCTCCTCAAGTCTTTTTTCAATCTCTTCATATTCACTTTGTAATTCTTTTAATCTTTCTGATGCCATAATCTTTGACCTTGTAAACTTTTGAAGCATCTCTCTTTTATCATCAGTCAAATGACCCGCTGCTTCAATCTTCCTCAAAACCTCAATCCCCTGATCACATTTTTTTATATTTTCTTTAAGCTGTAATATCTCTTTCTTTATCTCTCTGTATTTTTCCACCATAAGAGGGTCAACCCCAACTTCTATCTCAGTAGTGGTAGAAAGATATGAACCTATTACCTTTGCTTCAATCTCCCTGCCAACCTTACAAGACCCACCAACAATAGAGGCTTTTCTCCCAACAAGAATAAGTTTATTCCCGCACTTTATATCGCTGTGAACAATTGCCTCTGCTTGAATATCTTCTCCAGCCACAACAGTAGCATTCTCAATAAACTTTGCAAAAACACTTTTACCAGCAACAACTTTCCCCTTGCCCATACCTGTAATTCCTTTATGCAGCACAACATTCCCTTTTGCTTCAATTTCAGCTGCTTCGACAATACCATCAACCTCTATATTCCCTTCAGCAACAACTTTAAACCCAGAAAGCACACTTCCCTTTATGTGAACGTTACCAACAAAGTTTATATTGCCTGTTGAGTTGTCAATATCAGAGTCAATTTCCAATGTGTTTAAAACTGTAACCTTACCTTCGATTATACATACTTGTCCATCGCACGCAGCTTTTAAGGTATGACCGTCAGCATCTATGTATGTATTTTTTCCTCTCGGAAGATTTATTTTTCTTCCTTTCTGTCCTCTTATCACCCCTCCAAAAACATCCATACCATCTTCTCCATCAACAGGGTCTATCATTGTAACAAGAATATCATCTTTTCGCACGTTCTGAACAATTCCTAAGTCTTTGTAATCAACTCTTCCATCAGGAAGTTCTTTTGGTCTTATCTCACGCTTGATGTCAAAATGATATATGAGCTTGCCATCAACAGGTTTGCCAGGCGGTTTTCCCTGTGCAACTACAACAGGTGTTCCAAAAACAGGATTTTCAATAAGTCTTTTGATAGCCTCCTCATCTATCCCAAAAGCAATTTTATTTTCTCTCAGTTTGTTCATCACATTTTCAAAAGTCAAATCCACACCATTTTGATTTTGCACAAGCACCACGCTTGCCTTTAATCTATCTGACGTCACCATAACCTTTATATCAACCTTTTGTTCACTTGACATCCTAATGTACCCCTTCCCCGCAAAAAATAAATATTATTTTTCCAAATACTTTTGTAAAGCACTCCTGAGTTTTAAAAGTGCTCGCGTGTGAAGCTGACTTACACGTGATTCAGATACGCCTAAAATTTTTGCTATCTCTTTTATGCTAAGTTCCTCATAATAATAGAGCACAATCACCATCCTTTCGTTCTCCAAAAGATTGTCTATCTGCTGTCTTAATACCTCTTTGAGCTCCTCATTCTCTATAAAATGCTCCGGCTGAGATACAAAATCTTCAAGTCCTCCAATTTTGCTTTCATAGTTCTGCTCCAAAAAACTATCCAATGAAACAATCATACCACTTGATATCTTTTCTTGAAGCTTTTGTAGTTCACTTATTGAAAGTCCAACTCTTTTTGCCACTTCATCATCTGTCGGAGTCCTGCCTTCTCTTTCTATCTCAATGTATGCCTTCTCTATCTCCTTTGCCTTTTGTCGGATACTTCGTGGCAAAAAATCCTGGCTTCTAACACAGTCAATTATTGCTCCTTTTATTCTTGTATATGCATATGTCTCAAACTTGACTCCTTTTTGACTGTCAAATTTTTCAATTGCATCAAGAAGACCAATTGAACCATAACTTACCAAGTCATCATACTCAACGTTTCCGCCAAAATATATGGCCATTCTGCCAGCCACAAGCTTCACAAGCGGCATGTACTTTATTATGAGCTGTTCTTTTATTTTCGGGTCTTTGGTCTTTATAAACTTTTCCCACAAAAGTGCTTCATCCATACTTATTCATACCTCTCAACTATTGAGGATTTTTGTCCTGGCTGTTACTTTAATATATTTTTAATTGCATTTCCGCATACAAAACTTACAACCGAGACCACAGCAGTTACAAAAAAGGTGTACTCTCCAGATTTCCTTGTAACAAGACATGCAATAAGGACAATACTTCCTCCCACAAGTGCTAAAATCTCAGGTAATAGTTGCTCCCCTTTCAATCTTAAGTCCTTCTCCTTTAAATTGTTTTTGTTCCCTTGCCAATTGTTTTTATTTCAAGTCTACCATCTTCTGAATAAAATATAATTGTTCTACCATAATTTCCTCCGGTGTCTTCTGCTACAATAGATATACCCAAATCTTGTAAAACCTTTTTAGCAGCCTCTACATTTCGCTTACCAATATTCATAAATTCGCTCCTTGTGACTTCAAACATTTGCGCACCGCCTGCAAGCTTGGCAACCATGTTCTTCCTTGCAGCTCCAAATTCTTCCATCTTCTCTATGAGTAGTGGAATACCTGTATCTGCAAACTTTGCAGGGTTTGCGTTATTTTTCACACTCCAGCTGTAAGGAAGCATGAT
>Ga0073360_183_pt1 | contig 10246 bp, 5 predicted proteins | sample YelNatPosite1Avi_FD_63906 | JGI IMG/M metagenome (GOLD analysis project Ga0073360, IMG submission 63906) | Hot spring thermophilic microbial communities from Obsidian Pool, Yellowstone National Park, USA - site 1 Avi (version 2) (version 2) | ecosystem: Environmental > Aquatic > Thermal springs > Hot... | reverse complement strand
GTTAGATTTTCTTTATAAAAAAAGAGTGATGCATTAGTGATTGTACCCACATTATTTGAAAGGAAGCGATGTTAAAAAGATTATAAAAAGAGACATTCCAATTGTGGCGGTTGACAGGCCAATTGAAAACTTTGAGTGTGATACGATACTTGTGAATAACTTTGAAGTTTCGTATCAGGCAGTTGAGAAGTTGATTTTAATGGGGCACAGAAAAATTGGAATAATATGTGGTCCACAGAATATTTATACAGCTCAAGAGAGATTAAAATGGCTACATGAAAGCGCATATTGATTATAAAATATCTGTAAATGAAGAATATATAAAATTTGGAGAATTTCATAATATGGAATCAGGCTACAAAAAGATGATTGAGTTACTTGAAATGGCTAATCCTCCTACAGCTGTTTTTATTACAAATTATGAGATGGCTCTTGGGGCAATTATTGCTGTAAATGAAAAAGATATAAAAGTTCCAGATGATCTGTCAGTAATAGGTTTTGACAATTTAGAGATGGCAAAGATAGTAAAACCCTCGTTATCGCTTGTTGTCCAACCGATGGAAGAAATAGGAGAAGTCGTAGCATCTTTATTGTTAAAGAGATTAAAAGGAGATAAAACTGATTTTCCTCTTCAGAAAAAGTTGAATGCACAAGTTTTGATAAAGAATTCAGTCAAAAAGATAACATAAGCAGTTTCTTTAGAGTATACTGATTTTAAAAATTAAAAGATTAGGATTGGCAGATAAATTTACATGTTATATTTTTTATGTTGATAAATTTAAAAGTTTTATTTTTATTTATTTAAAGTAAAACGTTTAGATATTTTTTATTCTCTCTTTATAAAAAAGTTAAAAAAGCAGCTGTAATATATTGAAATTAATAACCTTATAAACTGCAATATTTTTTAATAAAACAAGAGCTAAAGGAGAAGAACAAGCTGTTATATGGGCAAGAGCAGGTTAGATAGGATGTCAGCGATATCCAGTTCACTGGGGTGGTGATAGTAGCAGTACATGGGATGGCTTGGCAGCTACAATTCGAGGGGGTTACATCTTGGTGTATCAGGGTTTGGTTTCTGGAGCCATGATGTTTCTGGATTTCATGGTCTTCCAGATTTTATGAATAATTGGCCTGATGACGATATTTATGTTCGCTGGACACAGGTAGGTGTATTCACTTCGCACATGAGATACCATGGGGCTTCCCCACGAGAACCTTATAATTATCCTAATGTATCCGATATTATAAGAGAATGGTGGAAATTACGATATGCGTTGATTCCATATTTTGTTAAGCAAGGTAAAAAAGTTACAAAGACAGGATATCCTTTCATAAGAGCGTTACTTATTCATCATCCTGATGATGAATATTGCTGGTATATTGACGATGAATTTTATTGTGGAGATGTTTTCTTGGTGGCTCCAATTATAAATTCTGCAGGAAGAAGAAACATTTATTTGCCCAAAGGAAATTGGGTAGATTTTTGGTCAGGAGAACTTATTGAAGGTCCAGTTATGCTGAAAGATGTTTATTATCCACTGGAAAGAATGCTTGTATATTGTGTTGCCGGCTCTAAGCTGGAAGTATACCCATACGTAGTACAACATACAGGTGAAATAGATTTTAATAAAACAGAGATAATTACCTTTGATCACACATATAAAGGTTTTTCTAAATCAATTCTTGGAAGGATAATAAAATTATAGAAGGCAATTTAAAGGAAAGTAACAAAAAATAAAACATGGAACGGGGGAAAATAAATGAAAGAACAAAAACAATCTTTAATACCTTTAAGAGCTTCTCTTCACAGTGATAGTGAATACTACAATAGGTTTAAATTAGACAGAAACTATATTGCATCTTTGAAAACCGAAAACTTGCTTCAGAATTTCTATTTAGAGTCTGGAATAATGAGTTGGAGTTTTCTACCACAGGATATTCATGGTGGATGGGAGTCACCCACATGTCAATTAAGGGGACATTTCTTAGGGCATTGGTTATCAGCGGCGGCAAGAATATACGCAAGTTTTGGAGATGAAGAGATAAAAGGAAAAGCAGATTATATTGTTGACGAGCTTGAAAGGTGTCAAAAAGAAAATGGGGGAGAATGGGTAGGTTCTATTCCTGAGAAATACTTTGAATGGATGGCAAGAGGAAAATGGGTATGGGCACCACACTATACAGTTCATAAGACTTTCATGGGACTTGTAGATATGTATAAATATACCTCAAATCAAAAAGCGCTGGAGATAGCAGATAGGTGGGCTAATTGGTTTTACAGATGGAGTGGACAATTTTCTCGGGAGAAGATGGATGACATTTTAGATTATGAAACTGGTGGTATGCTTGAGATATGGGCAGAGTTATATAACATAACAAAAGATAGTAAATATAAAGAATTAATGGAGAGGTACTATAGAGGTCGCTTATTCGACAGACTGTTAAATGGTGAAGATGTATTGACAGGTAGGCATGCAAATACTACAATCCCAGAAATACATGGAGCAGCGAGAGTATGGGAAGTTACAGGGGAAGAGAAGTTTAGAAAGATAGTTGAATCTTATTGGAGAGAAGCTGTAGAAGAGCGTGGATATTTTTGTACAGGTGGTCAGACGTTAGGGGAAGTATGGACACCAAAACACAGAATAAGAAATTACCTTGGTCCGACGAATCAAGAACATTGTGTGGTTTATAATATGATACGCTTGGCTGAGTTTTTATTTAGATGGACAGGGGATAAGAAATACAGCGACTATATTGAGAGAAATATTTATAATGGATTATTTGCACAGCAGAGACTTAAAGATGGGATGGTAACATATTTTCTACCGCTGATGCCAGGCAGCCAAAAGAGATGGGGAACACCGACAAATGATTTCTGGTGTTGTCATGGAACGTTAGTGCAAGCACATACTATTTACAATGACATAATTTATTACAAAACCCCAAATGGGGTAGTAATAAGTCAGTTTATACCTTCTTTTGTAACTTGGAAAGATGACAAAGGAAATGGCATTACAATAAAGCAATACTATGGAAGAAGACAGGAAAGTTTTGCTTATACAGCCGAAAAGGATGAAATATGTATAGAGGTTCAGTGCAAGGATCCTATAGAATTTGAGCTTGCAATAAGAAAACCGTGGTGGGCTAAGAAGATTGAAGTAGCAGTAAATGAAGACTTAAATTATGGAGTTGATGATTCTTCATATATTAAATTAACGCGAAGATGGAATAGCGATAAAATTAAGATTACCTTCTACAAAACGGTTGAAACCTGTCCAATGCCAGACGATCCCCAGCAAGTAGCTTTCATGGTAGGTCCTGTTGTGTTAGCAGGGTTGTGTGAAAGAAGAAGAAAGATTTATATTAATGGTAGGAAAATAGAAGAGGTAATTGTACCAATTAATGAGAGAGGTTTTGGACCAATCCAATATACAACTTATGCTCAAATTGAAGATATACTATTTTTACCGCTTTGTTATATAGATGATGAAAAATATACTGTATATTTTCTAATTGATTAAAACCAAAGTACAAAAAATCCAACGGAGGTATTTGTATGTATTCACAAAATCTAAAAATACTTTTTAATCACCCAGCAAACTGTTGGGAAGAAGCACTTCCAATAGGTAATGGAAGTTTGGGAGCGATGATTTATGGTGGTGTTGAATATGAAACAATCCAGTTAAATGAAGAAAGTATTTGGTCATGTGGTCCTCGGAGGAGAGAAAATCCTGATGCACTGAGGTACTTACAGGAGATACGAAAGAGCATTTTAGAAGGTAATATAAAAAGAGCTGAAGAACTTTCTGTTTTTGCTCTTTCTGGAACACCCCATAGCGAAGGAAACTATGAACCGCTAGGTTACCTTGATATATACTTTGAAGGGATTGAGAAAGATAAAATTGAGAATTATTGCAGGTATCTAGATATTTCTAATGCCATTTGTAAGGTTGAATTCAGTGTAGGTAAAGCAAGGTATGATAAGCTTTACTTTTCATCATTTCCGGATAAAGTAATTGTAATTAAGATAAGTTGCAGCGAAAAATGTGGAGTCACTTTAAGAGCAAAGTTTAGGCGTGAATTTCAGGAAGACATAGACAGATGTGGTAAAATAGGTAATGATAAAATATTTTTTGAGTGTACAGCTGGAAGTGGAAGAGGGGTTTCTTTTTCTGCTATGCTAAAGGCTGTATCAAAAGATGGGGATGTCTATACAATTGGTGACAATTTGTTTATAAAAAATGCAACTGAGGTTATGCTTTTAATTACCTCAACAACCAGCTACAAAGAAAAAGATTATTTTAACTGGTGTTTGAAAACATTAGAACAAGTATCTAAACATGATTTTGAAGAACTTTATAAGAGACATACAGAAGATTATAAATCATTGTTTGACAGAGTTGAGTTTTATATCGATACAGCAAATACTAACGACCGTATTGGATTGACAACTCCAGAGAGAATTAACTTATTAAAAAAAGGATATAGAGATGAAGAATTAATAGTACTACTTTTTCAATTTGGGAGATATTTGCTAATATCAAGTAGTCGTCCGGGGTGTTTGCCACCAAATTTGCAGGGAATTTGGAACAAAGAAATGAAGCCACCTTGGGGCAGTAAATATACCATAAATATTAATCTACAGATGAATTACTGGCCAGCTGAAATATGTAATTTATCTGAATGCCATTTGCCCTTGTTTACACTGCTTGAGAGAATGTATGAAAATGGGAAAATTACTGCTCAGAAGATGTACAATTGCCGAGGATTCTGTGCACATCATAACACAGATATTTGGGGAGATACTGCACCGCAGGATATATACATTCCCGCAACATATTGGCCAATGGGAGCTGCATGGCTTTGTCTTCATATATGGGAACATTATGAATATACAGGAGATTTAGATTTTCTAAAAAAATACTACTATTTAATGAGGGAAGCAGCGCTATTTTTGTTAGATTATCTCATTGAAGATAAAAACGGCTACCTTGTAACATGTCCATCCTGTTCACCGGAGAATAGCTATAAACTGAATGGTAATGTTTATAGTCTAACATATATGCCAACAATAGACATTCAAATAATTAGTGTACTCTTTGAGAAAGTTAAAAAAGCTAATGATATTTTAAAATTAAATGATGAGATTATTGAAAAAATAGATTATGCGCTTGAAAAACTTCCACCGATTAAGATTGGGAAATATGGGCAGATTCAGGAGTGGATAGAAGATTATGAAGAAGCAGAACCAGGGCACAGGCATATTTCTCATTTATTTGGGCTTTATCCTGAAAACCAGATAACTTTTGAAAAAACACCGCAGCTTTTCGAAGCTGCAAAGAAAACGTTGCAAAGAAGACTTGAACATGGTTCTGGACATACTGGTTGGAGCAGGGCTTGGGTTATATGTATTTTGGCAAGACTTAAAGAAGGGGATAAAGCCTATAAAAATATCTTAGAACTTTTAAAAAGATCAACTTTGCCTAATTTACTTGACATACCATCCGCTTTTCCAATCACTTGGAAGTGCAGGCAAAAGTTCAATGGTATCGTCATATGACTGCATAAGCATCTCTGCTATACCAGCAGTTGCACCAAAGTTTCCATCAATTTGAAATGGCGGATGGTTGTCAAGTAAATTAGGCAAAGTTGATCTTTTTAAAAGTTCTAAGATATTTTTATAGGCTTTATCCCCTTCTTTAAGTCTTGCCAAAATACATATAACCCAAGCCCTGCTCCAACCAGTATGTCCAGAACCATGTTCAAGTCTTCTTTGCAACGTTTTCTTTGCAGCTTCGAAAAGCTGCGGTGTTTTTTCAAAAGTTATCTGGTTTTCAGGATAAAGCCCAAATAAATGAGAAATATGCCTGTGCCCTGGTTCTGCTTCTTCATAATCTTCTATCCACTCCTGAATCTGCCCATATTTCCCAATCTTAATCGGTGGAAGTTTTTCAAGCGCATAATCTATTTTTTCAATAATCTCATCATTTAATTTTAAAATATCATTAGCTTTTTTAACTTTCTCAAAGAGTACACTAATTATTTGAATGTCTATTGTTGGCATATATGTTAGACTATAAACATTACCATTCAGTTTATAGCTATTCTCCGGTGAACAGGATGGACATGTTACAAGGTAGCCGTTTTTATCTTCAATGAGATAATCTAACAAAAATAGCGCTGCTTCCCTCATTAAATAGTAGTATTTTTTTAGAAAATCTAAATCTCCTGTATATTCATAATGTTCCCATATATGAAGACAAAGCCATGCAGCTCCCATTGGCCAATATGTTGCGGGAATGTATATATCCTGCGGTGCAGTATCTCCCCAAATATCTGTGTTATGATGTGCACAGAATCCTCGGCAATTGTACATCTTCTGAGCAGTAATTTTCCCATTTTCATACATTCTCTCAAGCAGTGTAAACAAGGGCAAATGGCATTCAGATAAATTACATATTTCAGCTGGCCAGTAATTCATCTGTAGATTAATATTTATGGTATATTTACTGCCCCAAGGTGGCTTCATTTCTTTGTTCCAAATTCCCTGCAAATTTGGTGGCAAACACCCCGGACGACTACTTGATATTAGCAAATATCTCCCAAATTGAAAAAGTAGTACTATTAATTCTTCATCTCTATATCCTTTTTTTAATAAGTTAATTCTCTCTGGAGTTGTCAATCCAATACGGTCGTTAGTATTTGCTGTATCGATATAAAACTCAACTCTGTCAAACAATGATTTATAATCTTCTGTATGTCTCTTATAAAGTTCTTCAAAATCATGTTTAGATACTTGTTCTAATGTTTTCAAACACCAGTTAAAATAATCTTTTTCTTTGTAGCTGGTTGTTGAGGTAATTAAAAGCATAACCTCAGTTGCATTTTTTATAAACAAATTGTCACCAATTGTATAGACATCCCCATCTTTTGATACAGCCTTTAGCATAGCAGAAAAAGAAACCCCTCTTCCACTTCCAGCTGTACACTCAAAAAATATTTTATCATTACCTATTTTACCACATCTGTCTATGTCTTCCTGAAATTCACGCCTAAACTTTGCTCTTAAAGTGACTCCACATTTTTCGCTGCAACTTATCTTAATTACAATTACTTTATCCGGAAATGATGAAAAGTAAAGCTTATCATACCTTGCTTTACCTACACTGAATTCAACCTTACAAATGGCATTAGAAATATCTAGATACCTGCAATAATTCTCAATTTTATCTTTCTCAATCCCTTCAAAGTATATATCAAGGTAACCTAGCGGTTCATAGTTTCCTTCGCTATGGGGTGTTCCAGAAAGAGCAAAAACAGAAAGTTCTTCAGCTCTTTTTATATTACCTTCTAAAATGCTCTTTCGTATCTCCTGTAAGTACCTCAGTGCATCAGGATTTTCTCTCCTCCGAGGACCACATGACCAAATACTTTCTTCATTTAACTGGATTGTTTCATATTCAACACCACCATAAATCATCGCTCCCAAACTTCCATTACCTATTGGAAGTGCTTCTTCCCAACAGTTTGCTGGGTGATTAAAAAGTATTTTTAGATTTTGTGAATACATACAAATACCTCCGTTGGATTTTTTGTACTTTGGTTTTAATCAATTAGAAAATATACAGTATATTTTTCATCATCTATATAACAAAGCGGTAAAAATAGTATATCTTCAATTTGAGCATAAGTTGTATATTGGATTGGTCCAAAACCTCTCTCATTAATTGGTACAATTACCTCTTCTATTTTCCTACCATTAATATAAATCTTTCTTCTTCTTTCACACAACCCTGCTAACACAACAGGACCTACCATGAAAGCTACTTGCTGGGGATCGTCTGGCATTGGACAGGTTTCAACCGTTTTGTAGAAGGTAATCTTAATTTTATCGCTATTCCATCTTCGCGTTAATTTAATATATGAAGAATCATCAACTCCATAATTTAAGTCTTCATTTACTGCTACTTCAATCTTCTTAGCCCACCACGGTTTTCTTATTGCAAGCTCAAATTCTATAGGATCCTTGCACTGAACCTCTATACATATTTCATCCTTTTCGGCTGTATAAGCAAAACTTTCCTGTCTTCTTCCATAGTATTGCTTTATTGTAATGCCATTTCCTTTGTCATCTTTCCAAGTTACAAAAGAAGGTATAAACTGACTTATTACTACCCCATTTGGGGTTTTGTAATAAATTATGTCATTGTAAATAGTATGTGCTTGCACTAACGTTCCATGACAACACCAGAAATCATTTGTCGGTGTTCCCCATCTCTTTTGGCTGCCTGGCATCAGCGGTAGAAAATATGTTACCATCCCATCTTTAAGTCTCTGCTGTGCAAATAATCCATTATAAATATTTCTCTCAATATAGTCGCTGTATTTCTTATCCCCTGTCCATCTAAATAAAAACTCAGCCAAGCGTATCATATTATAAACCACACAATGTTCTTGATTCGTCGGACCAAGGTAATTTCTTATTCTGTGTTTTGGTGTCCATACTTCCCCTAACGTCTGACCACCTGTACAAAAATATCCACGCTCTTCTACAGCTTCTCTCCAATAAGATTCAACTATCTTTCTAAACTTCTCTTCCCCTGTAACTTCCCATACTCTCGCTGCTCCATGTATTTCTGGGATTGTAGTATTTGCATGCCTACCTGTCAATACATCTTCACCATTTAACAGTCTGTCGAATAAGCGACCTCTATAGTACCTCTCCATTAATTCTTTATATTTACTATCTTTTGTTATGTTATATAACTCTGCCCATATCTCAAGCATACCACCAGTTTCATAATCTAAAATGTCATCCATCTTCTCCCGAGAAAATTGTCCACTCCATCTGTAAAACCAATTAGCCCACCTATCTGCTATCTCCAGCGCTTTTTGATTTGAGGTATATTTATACATATCTACAAGTCCCATGAAAGTCTTATGAACTGTATAGTGTGGTGCCCATACCCATTTTCCTCTTGCCATCCATTCAAAGTATTTCTCAGGAATAGAACCTACCCATTCTCCCCCATTTTCTTTTTGACACCTTTCAAGCTCGTCAACAATATAATCTGCTTTTCCTTTTATCTCTTCATCTCCAAAACTTGCGTATATTCTTGCCGCCGCTGATAACCAATGCCCTAAGAAATGTCCCCTTAATTGACATGTGGGTGACTCCCATCCACCATGAATATCCTGTGGTAGAAAACTCCAACTCATTATTCCAGACTCTAAATAGAAATTCTGAAGCAAGTTTTCGGTTTTCAAAGATGCAATATAGTTTCTGTCTAATTTAAACCTATTGTAGTATTCACTATCACTGTGAAGAGAAGCTCTTAAAGGTATTAAAGATTGTTTTTGTTCTTTCATTTATTTTCCCCCGTTCCATGTTTTATTTTTTGTTACTTTCCTTTAAATTGCCTTCTATAATTTTATTATCCTTCCAAGAATTGATTTAGAAAAACCTTTATATGTGTGATCAAAGGTAATTATCTCTGTTTTATTAAAATCTATTTCACCTGTATGTTGTACTACGTATGGGTATACTTCCAGCTTAGAGCCGGCAACACAATATACAAGCATTCTTTCCAGTGGATAATAAACATCTTTCAGCATAACTGGACCTTCAATAAGTTCTCCTGACCAAAAATCTACCCAATTTCCTTTGGGCAAATAAATGTTTCTTCTTCCTGCAGAATTTATAATTGGAGCCACCAAGAAAACATCTCCACAATAAAATTCATCGTCAATATACCAGCAATATTCATCATCAGGATGATGAATAAGTAACGCTCTTATGAAAGGATATCCTGTCTTTGTAACTTTTTTACCTTGCTTAACAAAATATGGAATCAACGCATATCGTAATTTCCACCATTCTCTTATAATATCGGATACATTAGGATAATTATAAGGTTCTCGTGGGGAAGCCCCATGGTATCTCATGTGCGAAGTGAATACACCTACCTGTGTCCAGCGAACATAAATATCGTCATCAGGCCAATTATTCATAAAATCTGGAAGACCATGAAATCCAGAAACATCATGGCTCCAGAAACCAAACCCTGATACACCAAGATGTAACCCCCCTCGAATTGTAGCTGCCAAGCCATCCCATGTACTGCTACTATCACCACCCCAGTGAACTGGATATCGCTGACATCCTATCTAACCTGCTCTTGCCCATATAACAGCTTGTTCTTCTCCTTTAGCTCTTGTTTTATTAAAAAATATTGCAGTTTAT
>Ga0073360_182_pt1 | contig 10645 bp, 6 predicted proteins | sample YelNatPosite1Avi_FD_63906 | JGI IMG/M metagenome (GOLD analysis project Ga0073360, IMG submission 63906) | Hot spring thermophilic microbial communities from Obsidian Pool, Yellowstone National Park, USA - site 1 Avi (version 2) (version 2) | ecosystem: Environmental > Aquatic > Thermal springs > Hot... | reverse complement strand
ATTGTATGAACTTAGTAACTTAGAGATAAAAGCAAAAGAAGAAAGAGCTATATTAGGATGTGTGAGGGTAGCAAATTTCCCATTTATAAAAGGCATAGAAGATTTTGATTTTTCATTTCAGCCAAGTATAAACAAGCAACAAATAATGGATTTAATGAGTTTAAGATTTTTAGAAGGGAATGAAAATATACTGTTTGTAGGGACACCCGGAGTAGGGAAAACGCATTTAGCCACAGCAATAGGAATAGAGTGTGCAAAACGGAGGTATTCCACATATTTCATACATTTTCAAGAATTAATAGCCCAGCTAAAAAAGGCACTGTTGGAGAACAGATTAGAATACAGGCTTAAGCATTTTTCAAAATATAGAGTTTTAATAATAGACGAGATAGGTTATTTGCCTATAGATAATGATGGAGCAAATTTATTTTTTCAACTTATATCGAGCAGATATGAGAAGAGCAGCACAATAATAACAACCAATGTTGTATTTTCAGAGTGGGGAGAAATATTTGGTGGAGCGACGATAGCAAATGCAATTTTAGACAGGCTACTCCATCATTCTTACGTGATTTTCATAAAAGGACCTTCATACAGATTGCAGTCAAAAACAGCATATTTTAGCAACACAAACCAGCAAAGCTAAGTTTATTTTTTGTACATTTTTATTTTCGATTTTTTGTTCATTTTGATATTGACATTTACAAGCTTAACTTGCTCGCCTTTGTTTACAACTTCCTTTATTTCTTTTAACATGCTTTCAAATTTATCAATATTTTTAATTTTCTCATCTAAACTCTCTATCTGCTTTTTAAAATCCATTATACTGTATTCTCTTTGCACTCTTGCTTCTTCTGCAGCTTTTTTCAATTTTTTTATCTCATAACTATAACTCAAGTACCTTAAATAGTACGTATTTTTATTCTTGAGACTTTCTCCTTTTTCTATGCTATTTCTCAATTCTTTTAAATCGTCAATCTTTTTCTCATATTCGCTAAGTTGCTGCCTTAACAAATCCCTCTTCTTTATATACTCTTCATCATCTATCTTAAATAAAACATCACCTTTCTTTACATATTCACCTTCTTTTACAAAAACCTCTTTTACCTTCCCTCCAACATAACTTATCACCTTTGCTTCATCTTCCCAGGGTGGGAGTTAAAATAAAATTGTGTCCACTGTATAATTAGTATTGAAATAATCATCAAAGGGGGTTATTTAAAATGAATAAAAACGAAATTTACGAAACTGCTAAAAACATGGCTGTAGAGCAAGTATTAAATATGTATTGCTCCAAAGATGATCCTAATCGCCCAGCCCTAAAGCAACTCTTAGAAAACTTGCTTGATTACTTTATGTTATCGGAAAGATCAGTGTACCTTGCTAAAAACGAAAATGACAAAGGCAATGGTTTTTACGATAGAAAACTTGCAACACCTGTTGGCAGTCTTGAAATCTCTGTCCCTCGCACACGTACTGGTAATTTCCGACCTTCTATCCTCCCTGACCGCTACAAAAGAGTTGATAGTTCGTACACTGACCTTCTTATGTCTTTAGTTGTCAATGGTTATTCCGAAAGTTCCCTTGTTCAAACTTTGAAAGCTTTGAATCTTCCATATTCCGAAAATGAAATACTAAAAATCAAAGAAGACCTTAAAAATGAACTTCAGTTATTCAAACAAAGAGAACTACCAACAAGTGCTTTTGCTCTTATCATCGATGGTTATCATTGTGAAGTTAAGGATAATTCTAAGGTTAAACAAGCTACTTGTTATGTTGTCCTCGGCATCGACTTAGAAGGTAAAAAAGATATTTTTGGTATCTACACTTTCTTTGGCAAAGAAAATAAGGCTGATTGGATGAAAGTTTTTGACGATTTAATTACAAGAGGTCTTAAAGAAGTTTTAATTGTCATAAGCGATGACTTTCCTGGTATTATAGATGCTGTCAAACTTGCTTACCCTCTTGCTGACCATCAACTGTGTTTTGTTCATCTCCAACGTAATGTCAGAAAACATATGACAAAAGAGGATGCTTCAGCTTTTAACAAGAGTTTAGACAGACTTAAAATTTCTTCTTCCGATTTTGACGAAGCTGTACTGAAATTTAAAGAACTTTGTGATGGATACCTTTCAAAATATCCTCGATTTATTAAAGCAATATCAGAAAAAGCAGAGTTTTATCTTGCACATATGAAATACCCTGAGGAATTAAGAAAGCATATCTATACCACAAACGCCGTTGAAAGTGTAAATAGCATGATTGAGAAGATTAGAGTAAATTCAGGTGGATACTTTCAGTCTGTTGAAGTCTTAGAAATTAATATTTACTTACAGCGAGAGAACTTACGCCGTACAAAATGGAAAAATGGAGTTCCCAGCATTAGAAAATGCATTAACAACATAACCCAACTCTACAATTTACGTTATAAATTGGAAACACAAAATTCTTGACAAGTCTCGCACAAGCTGTCTTGCACCATATCTAAAGTTCAAACCTTCTATCTCTATATCACCTTTCAAACTTGGAGCTAACTTCTTATCTTCGTCCTCTTTAAACTCACTCTCAAGTTCCAAAATCTCACTAAGCCTTTCGGCTGCAACTATCGCCGTCTGCAACATCGGCTGCAATCCTATCAAGTTCTTTATCGGGTCTACAAAGTATGCAAGCAGTGCATTGAACGTAAACAGCTCTCCTATGCTCATCTGCCCATTTATTACCTTGTTTGCTCCTGCCCACAGTAGCACTATAACACCTATCCCTGCTATTGCGGCACTTATATTACTTTGCAAATTGTTTAAATTCGCTACCTTAAACACATCTTTTAATAGCTTTACAAACTTGCTCTCTGTCTTAAAACTCACATCCTCTTCTATATTAAATGCCTTTACTACCTCTATCCCATTCAGTGACTCTACCAAATATGACGTCAAAATTGCATTGTCTTCCATCTCCTGCCTGTTCGCTTCCCTCAATACCCTGTTAAATCCAAACACTACTGCCGCATACAGCAAAACCATCACAAACGCTATAAAAAACAGCGTTGAATTTTGCAGGTATAAAATACTTGCGCCTGCCAATGCCATTATGCTGTCTATCATTAGCGTCAGTGTTGCACCTGATACCGCATCCCTTATCTTTGACGCGTCCATAAACCTCGAAATTATCTCTCCTATCTTCCTGCTACCAAAAAAACTCATCGGAAGCTTAATCACATGTTCATAATACCCCAGCATCAGTTTAATATCCAATCTCTGACTCAAATGTATCAAAAGTCTTACCCTGAAGGCTCCTAATATCACCTTAAATAGCGTAATCAGTATTGTACCTGCTGCTATAACATGAAGTGTATTCTTCAAAAGATTTGGTATTACATCATCCATCAAAAACTTGTAATAAAATGCTGCCGCTATCCCTAGCAAGGTATATACAATAGACACTGCAAAAATATTCAATAGCAAACTCTTCTGTGGAGCCAATAACTTAAAAAACTTCTTTAAAACTCCCTCCTGCTTACCTTTTTTAAACCCCTCATTTGGCACAAGCAGTATCAAAATGCCTGTCCATATTTTAAAAAATTCTTCAGGCTTTAGCTTCACAATCCCTTTTGCTGGGTCTGCTATCACTATACTTTCTTTTCTTATCTCATGTATCACAACATAATGAAATAGCTTGCCATCTACCAGCACATGCGCTATACACGGAAGTGGTATTTTTTCAAATATTGCCTCTTTTGTTTCTGCTCTGACTGCTTTTGCTTCAAATCCAAGCTCCTTTGCCGCCTTTACAACTCCATATGCTGTTGTGCCAAATCTGTCTGTCCCTGCTATCTCTCTTATTTTAGCTATTGACACTTCTTTTCCATATTGCAAACAAATTGTTGCTATGCTCGCTGCCGCACAATCTGTTATATCATGCTGCTTTACACAATAGTATCTCCTTCTCATTTCTTCATCCCACTTGATTTTTGGTATGTTTTCTTCTCTGTTCTCTTATTTAGGTTATTTAGTACTTGAACTATTTTTTCTGTAAACTTCTTCTTGGAATTTCTATGCAAATTTTATCTTATATATTTTCATACTGTCAATCTCGTTTTTCTTTTTTTTAGACGATATTTCGCCAATTTTTGAGCTAAAATTATGTTTTTCTTGAAATAGCTTAAAATTGCTCTAATTTTCTCAGGTTTAGAATAAGGCAGAGTTGTTACTATCGTAGGATTTTAGTCCAAACTTAATTTTATATGAACCAGAATTAAAAAAATAAGGGTGGTTGTTTAGCCCACCCATTTTGCCATAATCTTTTCTTATTTTAAAACCCAAAATACTCTTTTGCATTATAGTAACACACACCCTGAACTATTCTGCCAAGCGTCTCCAAATCATAAGGATATTCACCGTTTTCTACCCACTCGCCAATCAAATTGCAAAGAAGTCTTCTAAAATACTCATGCCTTGCATATGACAAAAAGCTTCGAGAATCTGTTACCATTCCAACAAATCTACTTAAAAGCCCAAGATTTGCAAGGTCTTTCATCTGTTGAAGGTTTCCGTCTTTACTATCATTGAACCACCAAGCTGCACCAAGTTGCATCTTCCCAGGAATCCCACCGCCCTGGAAAGACCCCATGATTGTTGCGAGAACATAGCTATCTTTTGGATTTAAAGAATACAGAATTGTCTTTGGCAAAGAATTTTCTTTCTCTAGTGAATCAAGGAATTTGACAAGCGCAATAGCTACATGATTGTCATTTATTGAATCATATCCTGTGTCAGGCCCCAAAATATTGAACATTCTTGTATTGTTATTTCTCAGGGCATTTATATGAAGCTGCATTGCCCAGCCAAGACTTGAATAAACTTTTCCTAAGAATCCCAATGTATATGTTTTATATTTTGCAACTTCGATATCAGTAAGTTTCTCACCCGCTAAAGCTTTTTTAAAAATATTGTCTACTTCATCAAAAGATGCATCGGCAAAAACCATATCATCAATAGCATGGTCAGAAATGCGACATCCTACAGAGTTGAAAAATTCTGCTCTCGACCTTAGAGCATCTAAAAACTCATCATAGTTTTCTATCTTCTTACCATAAACTTCTCCAAGCTTTTCTACCCATGGTATGAAAGTTTCTCTTTCTATATTTACACCCTTATCAGGTCTGAAAGTAGGATAAACTTTTACATTAAAATCTTTATCCTCTTTCAGTTTTAAATGATACTCAAGTGTATCAATAGGATCGTCTGTTGTGCAGATTATTTCTACATTGGACCTCAAAATTATATCTCTTGCACCAAGCTCTTTTAGAACTTTGTTTGTCTTTTCCCAAATGATAGGTGCAGATTTTTCATTCAATATATCATCTATTCCAAAATATCTTTTAAGTTCTAAATGTGTCCAATGATAAATTGGGTTTCCTATAGCCATTGGGATGGTCTTTGCCCATGCCAAAAACTTTTCATAGTCATCTGCATCTCCTGTTATATACCTTTCGTCTATCCCGTTTGCTCTCATAAGCCTCCATTTATAATGGTCTCCTCCAAGCCAAACCTCTGTTATGTTCTTAAATCTCTTGTTCTCATAAATTTCCTTTGGATTTAAATGACAGTGAAAGTCAATAATTGGCATATCCTTTGCATATTTATCGTACAGTACTTTAGCAATCGGATTATTCAAAAGAAAATCCTCATCCATAAATCTTTTCATCTTTCCAAACCTCCTTAAAATTTACTTCAACAAGATTTCTAAAAGATTCAAACAAAATTCACAGTAAAATCTATTTGAATATATTATAAAATGAAAAGAGGGAAAGTTCAACACTTTCCCTCTCTCTTTATTCCATTGTGAATCCAAAAACTTATCTTTGGACTTTTGTGGAGTTATTTTTTCTTCAAGTTAAAGAATGCGTTCATTCCAGGATAAATGGCAATGCTGCCAAGCTCTTCTTCAATTCTCAAGAGCTGATTGTATTTTGCTACTCTGTCTGTTCTTGACGGTGCACCTGTCTTTATCTGACCAGCATTTACTGCAACAACAAGGTCAGCAATTGTTGTATCTTCTGTCTCACCTGATCTGTGGGATACAACCGCAGTGTAACCTGCCCTGTTTGCCATTTCAATAGCTTCTAATGTTTCAGTGAGTGTTCCAATTTGATTTAGCTTAATCAAAATAGAATTTGCAACACCAAGTTCAATTCCCTTTGCAAGCCTCTTTGTATTTGTAACAAACAAATCATCACCCACAAGCTGAATTTTGTTACCAAGTGCTTCAGTGAGCATCTTCCAGCCTTCCCAGTCCTCTTCTGCAACACCGTCTTCAATAGAAACAATAGGATATTTTTCAACAAGCTTTACCCAGAACTCTACCATTTCTTCTTTTGTTCTAACTTTACCTTCTCTTTCAAAATGATACTTTCCGTCCTCCTCGTTGTAGAGTTCTGATGTTGCAGGGTCAAGCGCAATTGCAATGTCCTTACCAGGAGTATAACCAGCTTTTTCGATTGCTTCAACAATCACTTCCAATGGCTCTTCGTTAGACTTCAAGTTTGGCGCAAATCCGCCCTCATCACCAACTGTTGTGTTGTATCCTCTTGCTTTGAGCACATTTCTCAAGTGATGGAACGTCTCAGCACACATTCTGAGTGCCTCGCTAAATGACTTTGCACCAACTGGCATTATCATAAACTCTTGCAAATCAACAGAGTTGTCAGCGTGTTTACCACCGTTTAAGATATTCATCATTGGCACAGGTAAATATTTTGCATTGACACCACCAATGTATTGATACAGTGGAAGGCCAAGTGCATTTGCTGCTGCCTTTGCAACTGCTAATGATACACCCAAAATTGCGTTTGCACCAAGCTTGCTCTTATTTTCTGTTCCATCAAGCTCAATCATGAGCTTGTCAATCTCAACCTGGTTAAGAGCGTTCATTCCAATAATCTCTGGTGCAATAACCTCATTCACATTTTCAACTGCCTTGAGAACACCTTTGCCCATATATCTTTTCTTATCACCATCTCTTAGCTCAACAGCCTCAAATATACCTGTTGACGCTCCTGATGGAACAGCAGCTCTACCAATAAACTCGTCATTTACAACAACCTCTACCTCAACAGTTGGATTCCCTCTTGAATCAAGAATTTCTCTTGCCTTTACAGCTGTAATCGAAAGATCAACCTTCATTATTTATTCCTCCCTTTAAACAATTTTTAACAGTATCTATAATGATTTTATTTAATAATAAGCGAACTTCCTTTCATCTCTGAAGGCTTTTCTAATCCTAAGATGTCTAAGATTGTCGGAGCAATGTCTGCTAAAATTCCGTCATCTCTTAATTTAACATTGCCACACCCAACAAGATACAAAGGCACCTTATTTGTTGTATGAGCTGTATGAGGCTCACCTGTCTCATAATCAATCATCTGTTCGCAGTTGCCGTGGTCAGCAGTTATTATTGCAACGCCGCCCTTTTGCAACACTTTCTCCACAACTTTTCCTATGCACTTGTCAACAGCTTCAACAGCCTTTATAGCAGCCTCTAAAATGCCTGTGTGCCCTACCATGTCACCATTTGCATAGTTGCAAATTATTACATCATATTCATCCTTTTCTATCCTCTCAAGCAAAGCTTCTGTTACCTCATATGCGCTCATCTCAGGTTTTAGGTCATATGTTGCAACCTTCGGTGATGGTACCAAAACCCTGTCTTCTCCGACATTTGGTACTTCTACACCGCCGTTGAAGAAGAAGGTAACATGAGCGTACTTTTCTGTCTCAGCAATTCGAAGTTGTTTTAACCCTAACTTGCTGAGGTATTCTCCCAAAGTGTTTGTTAAGTTCTCTGGTTTGAATGCAACATAACAGTTCTTTATTGTCACATCATACTGGGTCATGCATACAAAGAACACTTCAAAATATCCTTTTTTCCTTTCAAAACCGTCAAATTCTACATCACAAAATGCTCTTGTGATTTGTCTTGCTCTGTCAGGTCTGAAGTTGAAGAATATTATGCTGTCGTGTTCATTTATGGTTGCAGTTGGTTTGCCATTCTCAAGCACGACAGTTGGAATTACAAACTCATCGGTATTACCTTTTTCATATGACTTCTCAACAGCTTCCAATGCAGAGTTTGCATACTCTCCTTCACCAAAAACCATCGCATTGTAAGCCTTTTCTACTCTTTCCCACCTTTTGTCTCTGTCCATTGCATAGTATCTGCCCATCACTGTTGCAATCTTACCACAACCAACTTCTTTTATCTTCTGTTCAAGTTCTTCAATGTAAATTTTTGCGCTCGAAGGTGGAACATCTCGTCCATCTAAAAAGCAATGAATATATACTTTATCAAAATTGTGTCTCTTTGCAAGCTCCAAAAGCGCATAAAGGTGAGTGTTATGACTGTGCACACCACCATCTGATAAAAGCCCCATCAGATGAAGAGAAGAGTTATATTTTTTGCAATTCTCTATTGCCATTAAAAACTCTTCTTTTTTGAAAAAGTCACCGTCTTTAATTGACTTTGTTATCCTTGTAAACTCCTGATACACAATTCTCCCAGCACCCAAATTAAGATGACCTACCTCAGAATTTCCCATCTGACCCTCAGGAAGACCAACGTCCATGCCACTGCTACCAATCAAGGTATATGGGTAATTCTTTTCGTAATAGTCAAGGTTGGGGGTCTTACCCAAAGCAACAGCATTCCCTTCTTGCTTTGGGTTGTAACCCCAACCATCCATAATGATAAGAACAACAGACTTTTTCATCATCTTATTCCCCTTTACTTGCCATAATTAGTAGTGTAATATCTTTGCAAATTCCTGAGCATTAAGGCTTGCACCGCCAACTAATCCTCCATCAATCTCTGGCATATTGAAAATCTCTGCTGAATTTGCAGAGTTTACACTACCACCATACTGGATTCTAACCTTTTGCGCGGTATCTTCATCGTAAATCTCTGCAATTACATTTCTGATAACTCCAATTACTCTATTTGCCTCTTCAGGTGTTGCATTCTTGCCTGTACCTATTGCCCAGATAGGCTCATATGCAATGACAACCTTTTCAACATCTTCTTTTGAGACACCATTTAGTGCAATCTTGACCTGAAGCCTTACAAGCTCATCTGTAATGCCATATTCTCTTTGCTTTAAAGTCTCACCGACACATACAATAGGTTTTATACCAAATTTCAGCGCTGCCAGAACTTTTTTGTTCACAATTTCGTCTGTTTCACCAAAGTACTGCCTTCTTTCAGAGTGACCAATTACCACATACTCAACTCCAACTTCCTTTAACATTGGACCGGAGATCTCACCTGTATATGCACCTTTTTCTTCATAGAACATGTTTTGTGTTCCGAGTTTTATATTTGTTCCTTCTATTGCTTCTTTGACATAAGGAACAAGAATTGATGGAGCACAGATAACTACTTCTGCCTGCACATCATCAATATACTTCTTCAGCTCTTCAACAAACTCTTTTGCTTCTTGTGGAGTTTTGTTCATCTTCCAGTTTGCTGCGATTATCTTCTTCCTTGGATTTTTATCAAGAAGACATGCAATACCTGGTAAAACTTTACCTTCCAAGAACTCTAATGAAGCACCGCCACCTGTTGAGATATGTGTCATCTTATCAGCAAACCCAAGTTTTTCGACAGCAGCTGCAGAGTCGCCACCACCGATAATTGCAATTGCACCATTTTCTTCAACAGCCTCAGCAACAGCTCTTGCGATAGCTTCTGTTCCCTTTGCAAAGTTTGGAAATTCAAATACACCCATTGGTCCGTTCCAAACAATTGTCTTTGCCTTCTTTATCTCCTTGGAGAATAGCTCAATTGTAGTATTTCCTATGTCCATACCCATCATATCGTCTGGCATTGCATCTGATGGTACATACATAAACTCTGTATCATTTTTAAACTCTTTTGCTACTATGCTTCCAACAGGCAAAAGAAGGTTTACTCCTTTTTCCTCTGCCTTTTTCATTATCTCTCTTGCAACATCAAGCTTGTCATCTTCGCATTTTGACTTTCCGATTTTATATCCTTTCGCTTTCAAGAAGGTATAAGCCATTGCACCGCCAATTAACAAACTATCAACTTTTTCAAGAAGGTTCATAATAACTCCAATCTTATCAGAAACTTTTGCTCCGCCCAAGATTGCAACAAAAGGTCTTTGCGGATTTGCAAGAGCATTGCCAAGCATTTCTATCTCTTTTTCCATTAAGAACCCAGCAACTGCTGGTAAGAACTCTGCAACACCTGCTGTTGATGCATGTGCTCTGTGAGCTGTACCAAATGCATCGTTTACATAAATGTCTGCAAGAGATGCTAACGCCTTTGCAAATTCTCTATCATTTTCCTCTTCCTCTTTGTGAAATCTGACATTTTCAAGAAGAACTACATCTCCTTCTTTCATCTGTTCAACACACTTTTTTGCATCATCACCTATAACGTCTTTTGCAAGAACAACTTCCTTGCCGAGAAGCTCAGAAAGTCTTTTTGCAACCGGAGCCATCGAGTATTTCGGGTCAAATTTGCCCTTCGGTCTTCCCAAATGGGATACTAAAATTACCTTTGCGTTGTGGTCAATGAGATACTTTATTGTAGGAAGAGCCTCTCTTATTCTTCTATCGTCAGTGATATT
>Ga0073360_181_pt1 | contig 11005 bp, 14 predicted proteins | sample YelNatPosite1Avi_FD_63906 | JGI IMG/M metagenome (GOLD analysis project Ga0073360, IMG submission 63906) | Hot spring thermophilic microbial communities from Obsidian Pool, Yellowstone National Park, USA - site 1 Avi (version 2) (version 2) | ecosystem: Environmental > Aquatic > Thermal springs >... | reverse complement strand
GGGTTACTATAATCAAGGAGACCATTTTTGAAAACAGGTTTAAACACATTCCAGAACTTATTAAAATGGGTGCTGACATACATGTTGAAAAGGATATTGCAGTAATAAATGGAGTTGAAAAATTGAGAGGTTGTCAGGTCTTTGCTCGCGACTTGAGAGGAGAAGCTGCCACTTTTTTTGGCAGGGCTATGCGCAGAAGGAGTAACAGAGGTTTTGGAGGCAGAGTATATTGACAGGGGTTACGAAAAATAGAGGAGAAATACTCTTGGCTGGGGGCAAAGATTTTAAGAGAAAAAGGTGAGTGAATATTTAAAAATGGGTAGATTAAGTATAAAGATTAGTGTATTATTAATGGTAGGGATCCTTCTTTCTCTTTTTATTTTTAACTGGATTACTTTGACGTGAAGCATTTTAGTATACATAATTTGCAAAGAGTTAAAAAAAATGATCATAAAAATAATACAGCAATATCAAACTCAGAATATACTGAGTATAAATACAAAAGAGATTAAGCAAAAACTTTTAGAAAATCCGGAAATAGAGGATGTTAAAATAAAAAGAAAGCTGCCACACCCTTGTGATTGATGTTTATGAAAAACAAACAGCGGGTCTTATAAGATACTTAAATTCATATATAGAAATAGACAAAAAAGGGTATGTAATAAGAATAGAAGGGATTTACGAGAAAATTCGATTATATTTAATGGCTAAAAGTAACTCAGGTAGCAGTTGGAAAAAGAATTATAACAACAGATGAGTTCTTACTACAAAAAGCAATTGAGGTTTCTCAAAGTCTAAAGAAGTTTAATGCGTTTCATACTTTTAAAGTCAAAGTCATAGAAATCTTATTAAAAAATGTAAACGACATTGAATTGAAGATGGACAAGCTAACTGTAAAGCTTGGAGATGGGTCAGAGATAGATTACAAATTGAAGCTTTTGAAAAGCGTGTACAATAAATTACCAAAAAACATAGAAGGTGTTATAACACTAAACTCAAATGGGATTGCCACGTTCAGTCCAAATACTGGGGAGGACAATTAAAAGAATATGAAGGTAAAGATTAAAAAACCGACGGTGGACAGGTTGCCATTGCTATTTTGTTATTGGTTCTGGGGATTTTGATGTCCATGCAGATAAAAAGTGTTAGGCAGAGCAACGAACTTAAAAATTTGGAAAAGGCTAGAGCTATTGAGCTTGCAGAACAGATAAATCAGCTGAGGAAGGAAAATGTGAGCCTTCGTCAGCAAGTGTATGATTTGGAGACAAAACTTAAAGAGTATCAAGACTCAGCAGCAAGTATAAGCAAAACAACCGAGCTTTTGAAAGAAGAGCTTGACAAGGTCAAGATTTTAGCAGGGCTTACTGATGTAGAAGGACCTGGTATTATTGTTACCCTTGACGATAGCAAAATTCCTGCCCAGCCAAATGTTGATCCAAACAGTTTTTTGCTACATGATTCTGATATTTTGCAGGTAATAAATGAACTTAGGGCAGCAGGAGCTGAAGTCATAGCAATAAATGACCAGAGAGTGGTTTCAACCACAGAGATAAGATGTGCAGGACCAACTATAAGCATAAATAACACAAGGTATTCTGCCCCGTACATAATAAAGGCAATCGGTGACCCTAAGATTCTTAAAAATTCTCTTGAGATGCGGGGTGGTATCATAGACCTTTTAAAAGAATTTTCTATAGAGGTTAAGATTGAAGAAGCTTCAAAAATTGTCATTCCACGTTATACCGGAAGTTTGAAGTTCAATTACGCAAAGATAAAGAGTGAAGGAAGCTGATGAGAGTATGATAGTGCTTGTAATTGCTCTTTTGGTTGGAATATTAATAGGGCTTTTTATTCCAATAAGTATTCCTCAGGATTATTCATCCTATGTTGCAGTTGGTCTTCTTGCAGCACTTGATTCTATATTTGGAGCTCTAAAATCAAATTTGAAAGGTGATTTCAAGATTGACATATTCATTTCTGGATTTGTGGGTAATACATTAATAGCCATGCTTCTTGCTTATATGGGTGACATGCTTGGTATTCCGCTGTACCAAGCAGCAATTGTGGCTTTTGGTGTTAGAATTTTTCAAAATTTTGGAGAGATGCGCAGAGCAATTTTGCTAAAAAACAAGAGTTTTTCTAAGGAGGAGAAAAACCAATGATTAGTTTTGACACAGAAAAAATGACCATTGCACAATTGAAAGTTGTTGGTGTTGGTGGCGCAGGAAACAATGCGGTCAATAGGATGATTGACGTTGGTGTGTCGGGGTAGAGTTCATAGCAGTGAACACTGACAAGCAGGCTCTTCAGCGTTCGAAAGCGCATTATAAGATTCAAATAGGTGAGAAGATTACAAAAGGACTTGGAGCGGGAGCAGACCCGGAGATTGGAAGAAAAGCAGCAGAAGAAAGTAAAGAGGATATAGCCCAGGTTTTAAAAGGAGCAGACATGGTATTTATCACAGCGGGAATGGGTGGTGGTACAGGTACGGGTGCCTCACCTGTTGTTGCTGAGATAGCAAAAGAGCTTGGAATACTAACTGTTGCTGTTGTTACAAGACCATTTAAAAGTGAAGGCGCAAAGCGAAGAATTAACGCAGAAAAAGGAATAGAAGAGTTGAAGAAGATTGTAGATACAATAATTATTGTGCCAAACGACAGGCTTTTTATGCTTTCGACAAATAAGAGTCTCAAAATTTCAGATGCATTCAGAATGGCTGATGATGTGCTAAGACAGGGTGTTCAGGGAATTTCTGATATTATCTTGAATGCGGGACTAATAAACGTGGACTTTGCAGATGTCAAGGCTATTATGATGAACAAGGGATATGCGCACATGGGAATAGGCAAGGCAAAAGGCGACGAAAAAGTACTTAAGGCTTTAGAACAGGCAATCAACAGTCCTCTTCTTGAGACGTCAATAAAAGGTGCGAAAGGTGTTCTTGTAAACTACACTGGAATCCAGAAGAACTTCTGCTTGACGAAGATTGAAAGAGCAAACGAGCTTATTTCTTCCGAAGCTGATGAGAATGTTAACTTTATAATGGGCATTGTGTTCAATGAAGAGATGAAGGATGAAGTTCAGGTCACTGTTATTGCAACAGGATTTGACACAACCAATGAAGAACAGTCATCTGTCCAGGCCAACAAAGCTTCGCTGCCAAAGGTCGGCAATCTGCAAAATCTGTTCCAGGACGATGATATATTTGAAATTCCAATATTTTTAAAAAACAAGAAATAAAAAATATACCCCCTTGCTAAAAAGGCAGGGGGCTTATATTTTCTTGAGTTTTAAAATCTTCATTTTAAATATCAAAAAGTAATTTCAATAAGTTCATTTGTTTTATCGAGAACAAAGGTTGTTGTCTTGTTGCTGAAGCTGATTTCATAATCTCCCATATATCCTGATACTTTTACACTACCTTGTTCATCGGTCATTAGATACTGCTGTTCAGTCCACCATTCACCTTTTATAAGCTTGTAAAGCTCGTAGTAGATGGGTTTTATTCTACCATCTTTGGTTATAAAACCAGAAGGTGCGTTGAGCCACTCTCCATCTACAAAATTCCACCATGTGATAGCCTCAACCTTTGGATGTGCAAAAAGTGTTTTGTAATGCAGCATAGCCTCCATGGCCTGTCGCTCTTCACCTTCAGGTGTACTTGGCCATTCTTCAACTTTATAGTCATTTAAGTCTTCAATTTCTGGTGGCATAAGGTTGCCTGAGATAATAGTGGTTTCTGTAAAGTGAATAGGTAGGTTAAAACGAGAAAATCTTTCTAATATCTCCTGAGTTTTTTCAACTCCCCAATATCCTTGGTGCATATGAGATTGAATTCCTATTGCATCAATTCTAACTCCTGCTTCAAGAAGTCCTTCAATTAAAATTTCATATGCTACAGAGGTGTTAAAATCGTTTATGAGAAATATTCCACGTGGATTTGCTTCCCTTGCTACAGCAAAAACCTCTCTAACAAGACGTATTCGGCCAAGTTCCTTACATATTCTTGTAATACCATTGTCATACTTATTAAATATGGGCATAATCACAACTTCATTGATCACATCCCAAATATCAATCAAACCTGCATACTCGCTTACTTCTCGCCGAATTCGCTCGAGCTGAGCAGCTAATATCTCTTGATTGTTCATCTCAAGCAGCCACGGAGCTGTGAGAGTGTGCCAGCAAAGCGGTGACCTTTTACTGTACATCCTTTGGATATAAGCCATTTAGCTGCATTTTTAAGTCTGAGAGTATCAGGTTTACCTTTAACTGGTTCAAATCTTGCCCAATAAAATGGCAGAGTAGCAAAGTTAAAAAGATCCAAAAACTTTTCGAAAATTATTTCGGATTTTTCTTTTTCTTTGCCTTGGAGCTCATTGTTGGCAAAAGGTACTACTGAAAATTCGGCACAGCCAAACAAGAATTTATGTTTTGTCTGTCTTACCACCACCTCTGTATTTTTCAAAGGCGTGCCATCTGACCTTTTAATTTTCAATGTGACTGTACTTTTGCGATGTTCATAATTATTCATGAGTATTTTCCTCCTTTATTTTTTATTGGCATTAAATTACAAAAATAGTTTGCATTACAAACAATACAGGATTATTATTTCAGTTTTATAATTTTACCACTTTTAATTTCTACAGGTTTATTGTTAACGCTTATCCACACTGAAATAGCAGATGGGTTATAGACAAAATCGCCATTTACTGAAAATTGTAAACTTCGTAGTGCTTTGAGATATCTTACTATTTCGATGTTAGTCGCATACCAAATATCGTCTTTTCCCGCCATCAATTTGCAAAAATTTTTTATTAAATGCCAATTATTTTTTCTTTCAAATTCGAAACTATGTCCCCACACATACATTAACTTTAGTTTTCCTTTATATTCATAATCTAAAAATTTACGTCCAAGTTCCAATAAATTGTCATCATGATGACAAGTTGGAGCCCAGGTTAAAAAGTTTGACGGAATACGAAAATCATGGTGAGATTCTACAGTCCTTGCATATTCAATCCCGAGACTTGGCAAAATATTCACAATTTCTTCATTATATACTCCATAAGGATAAGACATACCTTTAACCGGGTAACCAACTAATGTCTCTAAATTTTTTCTGTCTTCTAAAATTTCTTCAACCACAGCCTCAATTGGAATACAATCCATGAAAGGATGGGTTTTAGTGTGAACAGCAACTTCATGGCCTTCATATAGCTTTGCAACTTCATCCGGTGAAATAAAAGGTTTTTTACCAAGATTTCCTGAATTCAAATGAAAAGTGCCTTTTATTCCATATTCATTAAAAATTTCAACAAGCCTTCTATCGAATATTTGTCCGTCATCATAACTCATAGTCAGTGCTTTTGTTTTGCCAAAAGGAAATAAATCAAACTTTATATCCATTTATTCTCACCCCTGAAATTTTTGCTATATTTCTTCTTCTGTTGTAAACGGAGAGGCTGGCAAGCCTTCTTTATTGTACAGATTTGCTCCTTCTGGATTGTCAGCCCATGCATATCGAACATAAGCAGGATTTGAGATACTTTCGTTCCATACTATAACTTTGTTATCTTCTATGACAGCTTTAGCCCAGGTAAATTTTTTGTCACTTCCAGCAATTGCAAAATGTTTAAGTTCGCCACCTCCTTTTGCAATAAGACCACTGCCAACTTCTGAAAATTCAATAATTACCTTATTACCTTCAATCTTTGCAGACTTATAAAGTGGACCAGAAGCAACAAGATTTTCTTCGCCATATGCAATTTTTCGGGCAAGTAGGGCAAGCCTTTCTCCCACATCTTTTTTGTTAGAGGGATGCAGGTCATTCCATTCTCCTAAGTCAATGGTAACAGCCATGCCTGTATTTGGAACGGCGAGTGTCTTTCGCTGCTGTTCTCTGAGTTCAGCCCACTTACTCTCTGATGGTTGGGACTTTGCCTCCATAAAGTTTGCCAATTGTACGTACAGGAAAGGGAAGTCACCCTGTCCCCACTTTTGCCTCCAATCGGATATTAACGCACAGAACTTCTTATGATATCCTTTAGGGTTATCAGTGTTTGATTCACCCTGATACCATATAACACCTTTAATACTAAATTTTAAAAGCGGTGCAATCATGCCATTGAACAATCCTGCAGGTTTGTACTCGAAGAAAGTCATAGATGGTAGAGGCTTTTCAGCTACTGCACCGACTCTGTATTTCCACTCGCCTTCTAGGCTGATTTGGTAATCTTCAGTGAAAAGTTTGTAAGGCTTGCCTTTGACAAACTCTCCGTTACCATCGTTACTTATAACTCTTATGGCTATTACATTTTCACCTGGTTTAAGTAGGTGCGCAGGGACCTCGTATTTTCTTGGAGGATAGCGATAAGAAGTTGAACCTACAAGAGTACCGTTAATATAAGTGTGATCACTGTCAACTATTGTACCCATATAAAGCTTTGCGGGTTTGCCGACCATAGAAGCAGGTACAGTTACTTTTTTCCTAAACCATACCACTCCTTTCAAAGAGTCTAACCCCATTTCTTTCCAAGAAGCTGGGAGTTTAACAGTTTGCCAGTCCGAGTCATCGTAGTTAGGATCAAACCATGCAGGCTCACCTTTTTTCATACCTTTATCCTCTTTGTTTAGTTTTTCATACCAGGCATTTATCTCGGCTTCTTCCTTTTTCTTTATGCTTTCTATATAGCCGTCAACCTTGAGCTGTTCAAGTATTTTCAAATTTTCAGGAAATTGTTGTAAGGCATCTTCGCTAAGCCATGCTTCTATCGGAGTTCCACCAACGCATGCTTTAATCAAGCCTATGGGCACATGGTACTTTTCAAATAATGCCTTGGCAAAAAAGTATCCCACAGCCGAAAACCGAAGAATGGTATCTTTAGTAACTGGTTCCCAGCTACCTTCTTCCAAATCTTCTTGTGGTCCTTTGAAGTCATACCTGTCAGGCACAGTGAACTGTCTTATGAAAGGATTGACGCAATTAGCTATCTCCTCTTCATAAATATCTTTTACTCTTTCCATGGGCAAAACCATATTCGATTGACCAGAACAAACCCACACATCTCCTATTAGTATGTTGTTTATAGTGATGCTTTTTTGAAATGTCTCTATTACCATAAAATAAGGTCCGCCTGCTTGCAGCTCAGGTAAAGTCACTTCCCACTTGCCGTCAGTGTTGGCAACAGTACTGTATGACTTGCCCAAAAAGTGTACTGTAACTTTTTCTTCTGGTAAAGCCCAGCCCCATATTTTTATCTTTTGGTCTCTTTGCAGTACCATGCCATCACTTATCAACCGAGCCAATCTAAGTGCCATTAGCAATCCCCTCTTTGGTGTAAATGTCAATATCAAAATGAACAAAAAATCGAAAATAAAAATGTACAAAAAATAAACTTAGCTTTGCTGGTTTGTGTTGCTAAAATATGCTGTTTTTGACTGCAATCTGTATGAAGGTCCTTTTATGAAAATCACGTAAGAATGATGGAGTAGCCTGTCTAAAATTGCATTTGCTATCGTCGCTCCACCAAATATTTCTCCCCACTCTGAAAATACAACATTGGTTGTTATTATTGTGCTGCTCTTCTCATATCTGCTCGATATAAGTTGAAAAAATAAATTTGCTCCATCATTATCTATAGGCAAATAACCTATCTCGTCTATTATTAAAACTCTATATTTTGAAAAATGCTTAAGCCTGTATTCTAATCTGTTCTCCAACAGTGCCTTTTTTAGCTGGGCTATTAATTCTTGAAAATGTATGAAATATGTGGAATACCTCCGTTTTGCACACTCTATTCCTATTGCTGTGGCTAAATGCGTTTTCCCTACTCCGGGTGTCCCTACAAACAGTATATTTTCATTCCCTTCTAAAAATCTTAAACTCATTAAATCCATTATTTGTTGCTTGTTTATACTTGGCTGAAATGAAAAATCAAAATCTTCTATGCCTTTTATAAATGGGAAATTTGCTACCCTCACACATCCTAATATAGCTCTTTCTTCTTTTGCTTTTATCTCTAAGTTACTAAGTTCATACAATGCATCTGTCATACTCTTTTCTCCGCTTGCCACTAGATCTAAGTATTTGTCAAGATTATTCTTTATGTTGTGAAGTCCTAACTCTTCTAAGTTGTTAAGTAGTTTCACATAATTGCTCATTTTTAGATTTTCTCCTTTCTTTAAGTCTTCAACAGATTATCAAATTTCTTGAGGTTCTCCTCACATATCTTGTCAAGTTCTTCTTTTTGACCAACTCTTCTTAGCATTAGCTCTTTGTAGTCTTCATCGTGATAATTGATACTTTTTTCATCAATAATATGTATCCTTAACAGGTTTGTGTTATAATATATATAAATTTTGTTTTCCACCTCCTTTACTCTAACTGTCTTTCCTATGTAATCGGGTGGAACAGAGTATTTACTTCCCTTGTAGTAAATCAGAGAGTCCTTTTGGACTTTTACTGATTTGTAGCAATCCAAATAACTCTCTATTAACTTTTTATCTGGCAAGGGTAGTAAATACTCTTTTTCTTTTTGAAACAGAAGAGCAGGTGGGACTTGAGTTGTTTGATTTGGTTGCATATTGACCTTTGCGTTTATCTCTTTTATTATCCTTACTAAATCCTCTTCTGTTTCAAATTCACCCTGATATGGCAGTATCCAATCTATAAACTTGTTTGCTGCTTCAACTTTTCCTTTTGTGTACGAATGTCTGGGTTTGCAAAGCTTTATTTCAAATCCAAAGTCTTTCGCAAAGCTTTTAAATCTTGAATTCACTTTAATTTTTTCACCTGTTATATCAACAACTGCCGCTGCATTGTCAAATAAAATTTCTTTTGGTATTCCCCCTATACTTTTGAATATTTTAATTAGAGTTTCTATTAATTCTTCTTGAGTTTTTGTCCTGTTTATCTCAAAACAGCAGTATCTTGAATAACCTAATTTAAAATCAAGAACATTAATGACAAATTCTTCTCCGCTTTTTGATACAAGCTTTATATTTTCTTTCCAATCAACTTGTGCTTGCTCACCTGGAGCGGTCTCAAATCTTGGATGTCCTTTTACTTTCTTCTCTGGCTTTAATCCTTTTTTCTTAACATACTTATTAAAATTTGAGTATGTTCCTATATTTTCATCTTTTGATTTTAAATATTCATAAACACCCTTGACTGTAACTCCTTTGATAGCAAGCTTTGATTTTATCTCATCATAGTATTTGTCCAATTTACTTGGTTTATTTCTATTCTTAGGTTTTCCTTCATAGCCTTCATAGTATTTCTTCACGGTTCTTCTATCCATCCCATATATTCTTGCAAGTTCTGAAAAGTTAGGTTTCATTTTCATCGCCCTTATCATGTTTAAATGTGCTGTTAGGTTCTTCATTTGATATCCCTCCTCACAATGAGAAAGGATATCATATCAATGTACAATTTTGTACATTCTTATATTCCACTTTCAGTACATTTTTATTTTATCATCAACATCCTCCTTTGGTATATGTATTTTTTAAAAAACATCGAAGGTTTATTGAAAAGCTTATATACAAGAGCGAGGTTCAATAACTTGCGATAATTAATGATAAAGTACTATCGCAAGTAAGATCTTTTTAATAAGTAAAATTGTTTCTTATCATTAAAAGGAAATCGATTTCAAACTTTATTAAAAACAACAAATACTTTGTAGCTGTTGTTACTCTTTATTTTAACATAACTTCTGAATTATATCTATCCGAAAATAATTGGAAATTAAAGTTAACAATCTTTTGTCATACACACGAAAATAGTTTAATCCTTGTATTCTCTCAAGTACTCTTTTAATGCTAAAAATTTTTTGCTTGGTATTGGTACAGAGTTTCAGTGGTTAAATAAAAAATGGTTTATTTTTTGCAAAAAATTGTTAGAAATTTGTTTTTGGTAAGGAGGACCAGTTGAAACTTTTTTGACATAATTTTTACCTTTGCAGGAATATAATTATTACTTAGAAATAACTCTTTTGAGGACAAATAGTGGCGAGAAGATGATTATTTACGCAGATGTATATATATTGGAAAATTTAGTTATAAATTATTTTATTCTTCTTGTGACATCATATTTACTCAAAACAAATGTTAATAGTTTTAAGATTTTGCTCATAAGTATGCTTGGGGCTTTTTATTCGCTGTTTCAATTTTATCAGCCTCTGCAATTTTTGTACTCTCCTGTTGGGAAAATAATTGTTTCAATTTTTCTTGTATATTTTACCTTTTTGCCAAAAAACTTTTTTGGCTTTATCAGACAACTTCTCAGCTTTTACCTTGTAACAATTATGTTTGGTGGAATGGGATTTTTCGTTTATTATATTTCAAGAAATAGTATTGAGTACTCTGTGCAGCTAAAACTAAAAAACGTGCTACTTGCACTTGGCATTTCGCTAATTGTGTTCAAGCTGTCGTATGAGCTTGTAATTAAAAAGGTCTACAAAGATTCACTCATAAGGTATATAAGATTCAAGATAAATCAGTCAGAATACAGCTGTGTGGGATATGTAGATACAGGCAATAACTTAAAAGAACCTTTCTCTGGCAAACCTGTTGTAATTGTTGAAAAAAAGCTTCTTGAGATGGGTGAAGACGCAAAAGATATCTGTTCAAAGGATCTTGAAAAGCTTCAGGAACTTTTGGGGAACAGAATTGTTTTGATACCTTACAATTCAATTGGGCAGGAACATGGAGTTTTGGTGGGAGTTATACCCGATGAGTTTTATGTGTCAGAGAACAAAAACACATGGATAAAAAAAGATGTGGCAATTGCCTTGTATGACAAAAAGATTTCAAACAGGTACTCAGCACTGCTCGGCCCTGATTTAATCTGATTTTTTTAAAGGAGGAGTGATTTTTATGAAACTTGAGTCTAAGATTCTGCAATATGTATTGAAAATCTTAGAAAAACTTGGTTTCAAACTTTCTCAAAACCAAATAATGGAAATTTTCTATATTGGTGGATGTGACACACTTCCGCCGCCAC
>Ga0073360_180_pt1 | contig 11023 bp, 9 predicted proteins | sample YelNatPosite1Avi_FD_63906 | JGI IMG/M metagenome (GOLD analysis project Ga0073360, IMG submission 63906) | Hot spring thermophilic microbial communities from Obsidian Pool, Yellowstone National Park, USA - site 1 Avi (version 2) (version 2) | ecosystem: Environmental > Aquatic > Thermal springs > Hot... | reverse complement strand
CAATGTCTGAATAAGCTCATTCTCATCTATAGGTTTTAATAGATAATCATTTACACCATACTTTATAGCTGCCTTTGCAAATTCAAATTCATTGGTATCCGCTGATAATTATTATTGGGTGGCTTGTTTTCAAACTTCTCTGAGACCCTTTTTATCAGCTCAATTCCATCCATTACTGGCATCTTTTATATCTGTTATTATCACATCTACTTTCTCACTCTTGAGGATCTCAAGAGCTTCCTGACCATTTCCCGCTTCATATGCAATTTCAAATCCAAGTCTTCCCAATCAATAAGTTTAATTATACCCTTTCTCATGAATATCTCATCTTCAACTAAAAGAATCTTAAACATAATTTACACACCCTCACATCATATTTTATGAACAAATGCTGGCAATTCTAAAGGAAGTTTGATAATAACCTTGGTACCTTTCTTGATAGAACTTTCAATATAAAACTCAGCATTGTCGTTATAATAAAGCATTAATCTTCTGTAAACATTTTTAATTCCAATACTTTTATCATATAACGGATTGTTGATATTAGCATAAAGCTCTTCAAGCTTTTTTTCATTCATACCTACTCCGTTGTCAACAACCTCTATTACTAATTTTATACCCTCTTTCTTAACTCGGATCACTATCCTACCATTACCTTCTTTTTCCTCTATTCCATGTATACATGCATTTTCCACAAGTGGCTGAATGGTCATCTTTGGAATTAAACAGTTTTTAGCATCTTCTTCTACAAAAATTTCATATGCCAGCTTTTCGCCAAATCTGTATTGTTGGATCTTTAGAAAATCTTCTACAAAATTTATTTCTTCCTGAACTGTGGTTATATCATTTCCCCAATAAATTAGCCTTCTTAAGGTTCTTGTTAAATATTTTATTATTTCAGCAGTCTCCAGCTCGTTCTTTAAAACAGAACGCATTCTTATTGAATCCAGTGTGTTGAAAAGAAAATGTGGATTTATCTGGCTCTGAAGCGCATTTATCTCCGCCTGCTTTTTTTCTACTTCAAGCGTCTTCTTTTGGATTTCAGAAAGCATCTCTTTTTCTATTAGTTCCTTGAGTCTTATTGTCATATTATTAAACTCTCTTATTAGGCTTCCAATCTCATCATTGCCCTCTTTACACGTTAAAATCTCAAAATTTTGTTTTTTCACTTTTCGTATATGTCGCTCTAAAAGTTCCAATCTATTTGATATAGAAGAAGTTATAAATCTTATTAATAAGGTAGCAAATAATAAGCTTAAAATTGAAATAAATAAAATAAATTCCACTGCTTTATATATTTCACCCATCATATACGAGCGAGAAAATACGCCTACCAGTTTCCAACCATTTAAAAGATTGATGTCTAAATTATTAACAAATACATATGAACCTTTTGGAATAAATTTGCCTTCTTCAAACTTTATAAATGGTTTGGTAAAGATTAGACTATTATATGTATGCGCTGCAATTATTCTGTTGCTGTTGTCCAGCAAGTAAATCTCTCCACCAAATACCTCAAAATTTATAGAATTAAAAAAGCTTGAAAGATAAATGTCAATTTTGGCTATTTTGGTATACTTACTATTGTTACCTGTGGCGGTGCTCCTTTGTTCATATTGATTGAGATTTCTAATTAACGACACATATCCTTCTTCTCCATTTACTCCACTGTCGCTGGTTGGTATTACAACTATCCCCTGTGGATTATTTATTAGTTTATTATACCATTCGTTAACTTCCTCAATATGTAATTTTTTGTAACCGTCACTATTCAAAATTGTAGGATTATTTGTATATATTGTCACACGAGCAATATTGGAATAAACATTTCTGCCCTGATATATTCTATTTCTCAGATACTGAACATAATTAGAGTAAAAATCATCCATACCGCGGTAATCAATGTCAAGCATATCATTGAGTAAATCATCTGTATATAATGTATTTGAGTACAATATTGCCTCATCAATGACCCTTTTCACATTTGTATTTAAGATATTAAAGGCACTTTTTATCTGATTTATTTTTTGCTGCTGAAGATTCTTTACGATGAAAACGGTAAAAATAAAATGGCTCACTATTGTGGGGATTAAAACACAGAGGGTATATACAAGTAATAGTTTTCTTCTAACAGAAAGACTATCTAATTTATCAAGCAACCTTTCTTTTGAGAATTTAAAAAATTTTTTTAGCACTTCTCTCCACCACAAGTTTTATGTCTCCTATAGTTTAATTATATCATAATACACAAAAATATTAACTGTATTTATTTACCCATAAAAATAAATCAAAGTGGGCAAAAATCACCCACTTCGCAACCTCAATTATTCACCTTTAACACTTCCAAGAGTAAGCCCCTTTACAAAATATCTTTGTAAGAACGGATATACCATAATAATTGGTGCTGTTGCAATAATTGTCATACTCGCTCTTACTGAGTTTGGTGTAACCTGTTGAGAATCAGCCATTGCCCCCATCTGATAGTCAGGGTTTCTCCCTACCTGCATGCTCACAGAGGCCAGAATTTTTTGAAGCTCATACTGAAGAGTACTCAGGTCAGGCCTTTGTGAGTTAAAGATATAAACATCAAACCAAGAATTCCAGTGTCCAACACCTATAAAAAGTGCTATTGTTGCAATTGCGGGCAATGTAAGTGGAAAAATTATTTGCCATAAAATTCTAAATTCACTTGCTCCATCAATCTTTGCAGATTCAATCAAACTGGAAGGAAGTGACTCTATATAGCTTCTAACCACAACTACATTAAACATTCCTAACAGTGCAGGTACAATATAGACCCAGAATGTATTTAAAAGCCCCAACGACCTGTACAACAAATAGGTAGGAATTAATCCAGCGCCAAAATACATAGTTAAAACCATTATCGCTGAAAATGGTCGTCTTAATACAAAATCTTTTCTTGAAAGAGGATAAGCAACAAACATTGTACAAATTATACCTAAAACTGTACCAAGAACTGTTCTTGCAACAGATATTAACGCTGCATTATAAATCTGTGGATTACTAACAATAATTTCGTAATTCTTCAAAGTCCACTTTCTTGGCCAGATATAAATTCCTCCTCGAACTGTATCAAGAGCATCGTTAAAGGACACAGCAAGAACATTCAAAAAAGGATATAAAGTTACAATACCAACAAAAATCAAACTTACATAAACAACCAAGTCAACAATGACATCCTCGGCTGTTTTTTTCTTAAACATCTCAAACATTCCCTCCTGTTTATATGGTTGAAAACCTTGCCAAAACTTTACTATACCACAGTAGATGCATTTAATTTTGCAGCAACCTTATTTGCAAACAACACAAGCAAAATACTTACAACGCTCTTAAACATACCAGCAGCTGTAGCATATGAATATCTGTACATTGTAATACCATAGTCAAGAACGTATGTGTCAAGAATCTGTGAATAATCCTGAACAAGCGGGTTTCTGAGCAAAAGAACCTGTTCAAAACCAGCATTCAAAAGCCAACCAACATTGAGAATAAGAAGCATACTAATTGTTGGTGCAATCCCCGGCAGTGTTACATATCTTATCTTCTGCAGTCTTCCACACCCATCCACACTTGCAGCATCATAAAGTTCTGGATCAATACTTGTCATAGCAGCCAAATACACTATAGCATTCCATCCCGTTTCTTTCCAAACGTTCGAGAGAGCTAATATCCACCAAAAGTAATGTCCCTCTCCCATCCAAACAATTGGCTGTTTTATTATCTTGAGTGCCATTAATATCTGGTTGAATATACCTGACTCTGGTGCGAGTACACTTATAACTATGCTTGCTGCAACAACCCAAGAAACAAAGTGAGGAAGATACGATATCGTTTGTATAGTTCTTTTAAAAAACATATTTTTTACTTCGTTTAACATAAGCGCAAGTAAGATAGCTGCCGCAAAGGATGTTATAAGCTTTAAAAAGCTTATAACAATTGTATTTCTCATAGCAAGCCAAAAACCAGAATCACTAAACAAATCTTTAAACTGTTGCAAACCTACCCACTCTGAACCCCAAACACCCTGGAAAGGTCTGTATTCTTTAAATGCAATGACCCACCACCAAAGAGGTATATAGTGAAACAGGATAACATATAGTACAAATGGGAATATCATGAAAACTAATTCTTTTTGTTCTTTTACTTTCTGCCAAAAGTTTTTTTCGACCCATTGTAATATACAGCGTCCAAAACAATTACCTCCTCATGAAAACTTTTATGCCTCTATATTGTAAGTAGCCAAGAAAGCAAATGCTAAACAATTAAAAATTTATATAAGGGAAGAGGCAATTATTCTACCTCTTCCCTTATCCATTTTTTGCACCATATTACTTAACTTTAATTCCGTACCAATCTGCCATTCTCTGTCTCATTTGCTCTGTATAGAATTCTTCAATTGGCTTTGTATTTATCTTTGCTCTAACTTCTGCCTTGTACTTGTTCCATACCTCATCGTATTTGCCTTTCGGAGCCATTATAAGCATTGGTATATACTTTCTCGCAAGATCATTTGCAATATTGAGTGGAACCTGTATTTCTTTTTGCTTTTCTGGTGGAACGTTAATCTCCCATGCATATCCCCAAGGTGGACACTCGGGTTCATCTGCAAACGGTGGTTCAACAAATGTCTTTGCCTTATAAGCTTCAAGAACTTTTTTCTGTGCAGGTGCCCATTGCATATAAGCAATATCTGGATCAAGTTCAGGCTTTACATAGTTACCATCTGGGAACTTGAGCTGCCATCTTGGCCAGATATTCCAGTATCCAAGCCCCTCCTGTTTCTGATAAACAGGATCTCTTGCTTTTCAATCATAGCTTGAGTTCTGTACATCTTACCTTTCTTATCAACAAGATAATCTCTTCCCTTTATACCCCAGAACATAAGCTTTTGAACCTCAGGGTTCAATAATTGATCTAAAAACTGGAATGCTCTTGCAGGATCTTTACACTTCTTTGTAATACTTACACCGTCTCTTGTTCCTATAGACTGGAGCATTACGTATCTAGATTTTTTAACTCCCTTGAAGACAATACCAAACGGAACAAGAATCCTGTCATCCTCATTGTTCTTCCTCAAAGTGTTAAATGCATTGTTAAAATGCATTGTGAATGAAGTTTATTTGACAAAGAAGCTTTGCAAACATATGACAGTGGCTGCAAAAGTAGCTCAGGGTAGAGTTGTAACAAGCTGGGAAGGTCATGGCATTTTAACAATGCATTTAACACTTTGAGGAAGAACAATGAGGATGACAGGATTCTTGTTCCGTTTGGTATTGTCTTCAAGGGAGTTAAAAAATCTAGATACGTAATGCTCCAGTCTATAGGAACAAGAGACGGTGTAAGTATTACAAAGAAGTGTAAAGATCCTGCAAGAGCATTCCAGTTTTTAGATCAATTATTGAACCCTGAGGTTCAAAAGCTTATGTTCTGGGGTATAAAGGGAAGAGATTATCTTGTTGATAAGAAAGGTAAGATGTACAGAACTCAAGCTATGATTGAAAAAGCAAGAGATCCTGTTTATCAGAAACAGGAGGGGCTTGGATACTGGAATATCTGGCCAAGATGGCAGCTCAAGTTCCCAGATGGTAACTATGTAAAGCCTGAACTTGATCCAGATATTGCTTATATGCAATGGGCACCTGCACAGAAAAAAGTTCTTGAAGCTTATAAGGCAAAGACATTTGTTGAACCACCGTTTGCAGATGAACCCGAGTGTCCACCTTGGGGATATGCATGGGAGATTAACGTTCCACCAGAAAAGCAAAAAGAAATACAGGTTCCACTCAATATTGCAAATGATCTTGCGAGAAAGTATATACCAATGCTTATAATGGCTCCGAAAGGCAAATACGATGAGGTATGGAACAAGTACAAGGCAGAAGTTAGAGCAAAGATAAATACAAAGCCAATTGAAGAATTCTATACAGAGCAAATGAGACAGAGAATGGCAGATTGGTACGGAATTAAAGTTAAGTAATATGGTGCAAAAAATGGATAAGGGAAGAGGTAGAATAATTGCCTCTTCCCTTATATAAAATTTTTAATTGTTTAGCATTTGCTTTCTTGGCTACTTACAATATAGAGGCATAAAAGTTTTCATGAGGAGGTAATTGTTTTGGACGCTGTATATTACAATGGGTCGAAAAAAACTTTTTGGCAGAAAGTAAAAGAACAAAAAGAATTAGTTTTCATGATATTCCCATTTGTACTATATGTTATCCTGTTTCACTATATACCTCTTTGGTGGTGGGTCATTGCATTTAAAGAATACAGACCTTTCCAGGGTGTTTGGGGTTCAGAGTGGGTAGGTTTGCAACAGTTTAAAGATTTGTTTAGTGATTCTGGTTTTTGGCTTGCTATGAGAAATACAATTGTTATAAGCTTTTTAAAGCTTATAACATCCTTTGCGGCAGCTATCTTACTTGCGCTTATGTTAAACGAAGTAAAAAATATGTTTTTTAAAAGAACTATACAAACGATATCGTATCTTCCTCACTTTGTTTCTTGGGTTGTTGCAGCAAGCATAGTTATAAGTGTACTCGCACCAGAGTCAGGTATATTCAACCAGATATTAATGGCACTCAAGATAATAAAACAGCCAATTGTTTGGATGGGAGAGGGACATTACTTTTGGTGGATATTAGCTCTCTCGAACGTTTGGAAAGAAACGGGATGGAATGCTATAGTGTATTTGGCTGCTATGACAAGTATTGATCCAGAACTTTATGATGCTGCAAGTGTGGATGGGTGTGGAAGACTGCAGAAGATAAGATATGTAACACTGCCGGGGATTGCACCAACAATTAGTATGCTTCTTATTCTCAATGTTGGTTGGCTTTTGAATGCTGGTTTTGAACAGGTTCTTTTGCTCAGAAACCCGCTTGTTCAGGATTATTCACAGATTCTTGACACATACGTTCTTGACTATGGTATTACAATGTACAGATATTCATATGCTACAGCTGCTGGTATGTTTAAGAGCGTTGTAAGTATTTTGCTTGTGTTGTTTGCAAATAAGGTTGCTGCAAAATTAAATGCATCTACTGTGGTATAGTAAAGTTTTGGCAAGGTTTTCAACCATATAAACAGGAGGGAATGTTTGAGATGTTTAAGAAAAAAACAGCCGAGGATGTCATTGTTGACTTGGTTGTTTATGTAAGTTTGATTTTTGTTGGTATTGTAACTTTATATCCTTTTTTGAATGTTCTTGCTGTGTCCTTTAACGATGCTCTTGATACAGTTCGAGGAGGAATTTATATCTGGCCAAGAAAGTGGACTTTGAAGAATTACGAAATTATTGTTAGTAATCCACAGATTTATAATGCAGCGTTAATATCTGTTGCAAGAACAGTTCTTGGTACAGTTTTAGGTATAATTTGTACAATGTTTGTTGCTTATCCTCTTTCAAGAAAAGATTTTGTATTAAGACGACCATTTTCAGCGATAATGGTTTTAACTATGTATTTTGGCGCTGGATTAATTCCTACCTATTTGTTGTACAGGTCGTTGGGCTTTTAAATACATTCTGGGTCTATATTGTACCTGCACTGTTAGGAATGTTTAATGTAGTTGTGGTTAGAAGCTATATAGAGTCACTTCCTTCCAGTTTGATTGAATCTGCAAAGATTGATGGAGCAAGTGAATTTAGAATTTTATGGCAAATAATTTTTCCACTTACATTGCCCGCAATTGCAACAATAGCACTTTTTATAGGTGTTGGACACTGGAATTCTTGGTTTGATGTTTATATCTTTAACTCACAAAGGCCTGACCTGAGTACTCTTCAGTATGAGCTTCAAAAAATTCTGGCCTCTGTGAGCATGCAGGTAGGGAGAAACCCTGACTATCAGATGGGGGCAATGGCTGATTCTCAACAGGTTACACCAAACTCAGTAAGAGCGAGTATGACAATTATTGCAACAGCACCAATTATTATGGTATATCCGTTCTTACAAAGATATTTTGTAAAGGGGCTTACTCTTGGAAGTGTTAAAGGTGAATAATTGAGGTTGCGAAGTGGGTGATTTTTGCCCACTTTGATTTATTTTTATGGGTAAATAAATACAGTTAATATTTTTGTGTATTATGATATAATTAAACTATAGGAGACATAAAACTTGTGGTGGAGAGAAGTGCTAAAAAAATTTTTTAAATTCTCAAAAGAAAGGTTGCTTGATAAATTAGATAGTCTTTCTGTTAGAAGAAAACTATTACTTGTATATACCCTCTGTGTTTTAATCCCCACAATAGTGAGCCATTTTATTTTTACCGTTTTCATCGTAAAGAATCTTCAGCAGCAAAAAATAAATCAGATAAAAAGTGCCTTTAATATCTTAAATACAAATGTGAAAAGGGTCATTGATGAGGCAATATTGTACTCAAATACATTATATACAGATGATTTACTCAATGATATGCTTGACATTGATTACCGCGGTATGGATGATTTTTACTCTAATTATGTTCAGTATCTGAGAAATAGAATATATCAGGGCAGAAATGTTTATTCCAATATTGCTCGTGTGACAATATATACAAATAATCCTACAATTTTGAATAGTGACGGTTACAAAAAATTACATATTGAGGAAGTTAACGAATGGTATAATAAACTAATAATAATCCACAGGGGATAGTTGTAATACCAACCAGCGACAGTGGAGTAAATGGAGAAGAAGGATATGTGTCGTTAATTAGAAATCTCAATCAATATGAACAAAGGAGCACCGCCACAGGTAACAATAGTAAGTATACCAAAATAGCCAAAATTGACATTTATCTTTCAAGCTTTTTTAATTCTATAAATTTTGAGGTATTTGGTGGAGAGATTTACTTGCTGGACAACAGCAACAGAATAATTGCAGCGCATACATATAATAGTCTAATCTTTACCAAACCATTTATAAAGTTTGAAGAAGGCAAATTTATTCCAAAAGGTTCATATGTATTTGTTAATAATTTAGACATCAATCTTTTAAATGGTTGGAAACTGGTAGGCGTATTTTCTCGCTCGTATATGATGGGTGAAATATATAAAGCAGTGGAATTTATTTTATTTATTTCAATTTTAAGCTTATATTTGCTACCTTATTAATAAGATTTATAACTTCTTCTATATCAAATAGATTGGAACTTTTAGAGCGACATATACGAAAAGTGAAAAAACAAAATTTTGAGATTTTAACGTGTAAAGAGGGCAATGATGAGATTGGAAGCCTAATAAGAGAGTTTAATAATATGACAATAAGACTCAAGGAACTAATAGAAAAAGAGATGCTTTCTGAAATCCAAAAGAAGACGCTTGAAGTAGAAAAAAAGCAGGCGGAGATAAATGCGCTTCAGAGCCAGATAAATCCACATTTTCTTTTCAACACACTGGATTCAATAAGAATGCGTTCTGTTTTAAAGAACGAGCTGGAGACTGCTGAAATAATAAAATATTTAACAAGAACCTTAAGAAGGCTAATTTATTGGGGAAATGATATAACCACAGTTCAGGAAGAAATAAATTTTGTAGAAGATTTTCTAAAGATCCAACAATACAGATTTGGCGAAAAGCTGGCATATGAAATTTTTGTAGAAGAAGATGCTAAAAACTGTTTAATTCCAAAGATGACCATTCAGCCACTTGTGGAAAATGCATGTATACATGGAATAGAGGAAAAAGAAGGTAATGGTAGGATAGTGATCCGAGTTAAGAAAGAGGGTATAAAATTAGTAATAGAGGTTGTTGACAACGGAGTAGGTATGAATGAAAAAAAGCTTGAAGAGCTTTATGCTAATATCAACAATCCGTTATATGATAAAAGTATTGGAATTAAAAATGTTTACAGAAGATTAATGCTTTATTATAACGACAATGCTGAGTTTTATATTGAAAGTTCTATCAAGAAAGGTACCAAGGTTATTATCAAACTTCCTTTAGAATTGCCAGCATTTGTTCATAAAATATGATGTGAGGGTGTGTAAATTATGTTTAAGATTCTTTTAGTTGAAGATGAGATATTCATGAGAAAGGGTATAATTAAACTTATTGATTGGGGAAGACTTGGATTTGAAATTGCATATGAAGCGGGAAATGGTCAGGAAGCTCTTGAGATCCTCAAGAGTGAGAAGTAGATGTGATAATAACAGATATAAAGATGCCAGTAATGGATGGAATTGAGCTGATAAAAAGGGTCTCAGAGAAGTTTGAAAACAAGCCACCAATAAATAATTATCAGCGGATACAATGAATTTGAATTTGCAAAGGCAGCTATAAAGTATGGTGTAAATGATTATCTATTAAAACCTATAGATGAGAATGAGCTTATTCAGACATTGGAGAAGATAAAGACAAGGATATTAAGCGAAAAGGAAGAGTATAAAAAGAAGGAATTATTTGAATATGTAAGAAGGAACTCAGCTTTTATAAAAGCTCTTGAGATACAAAATGATGATTTTCTTGGAAACAGTAGTGAAGACGGAGTGAAAAAATATTTTGGAATTTCAAAACAAGAAACTTTCAATATGAAGATGATTTGACCATTTACGAAAAATTAATGGAAACGGAAAAGAGTGTAAATACTAAATATTCGAACAAAGGTGTAGAGATTAAATGTTATTTGGATAGTTACTTTAATTTGCTGTTTATAGTAAATGCTATTCAAAACTCTAAGAAAAATGGCTTGGTTAAACAGATTTTTAACGAGATAAGAAATCTGCTAAATTTGCAAACGATAAATTGTTCAGGAGTGTATATCTTACCTGAAAATACATACATTATACAAACAGCTTTTAAGGAAATTTAACTTTGTCCAATTTTACGAAAAGAGTGGTATTATTGAGGCATCAGAAATAGGGGAATTTGAGCATTATCTTGAGGATAAAAAACTTTCAAAAGAGTTGATTAGACTAATCGAAGAAAACGTTTTGAAGATATATAAATGTTAAAATTTCGAAATTTTTTGATGAGTGTCAGACTAATAAAGTGTGTCGCCTGATGTGATTAAAGGTTATATTC
>Ga0073360_179_pt1 | contig 11059 bp, 9 predicted proteins | sample YelNatPosite1Avi_FD_63906 | JGI IMG/M metagenome (GOLD analysis project Ga0073360, IMG submission 63906) | Hot spring thermophilic microbial communities from Obsidian Pool, Yellowstone National Park, USA - site 1 Avi (version 2) (version 2) | ecosystem: Environmental > Aquatic > Thermal springs > Hot... | reverse complement strand
CAACCGGTTGGCGGATTGAGAGGGCTTGGAACGTCTCCTTCCAATATCAATTCTTGTCCTTTCTTTAGAGATTTTCGGGTCAGGTATTGGTATTGCAGAAAGCAGTGCCTGTGTGTACGGATGCAAAGGATTGCTGTAAAGCTCGTTACTTTCTGCAAGTTCCACAAGCTTTCCTAAATACATTACACCTACCCTGCTGCTTATATGCTTTACCATTGACAGGTCATGAGCAATAAAAAGGTAGGTAAGGGAAAACTTTTGCTGCAAATCTTCCAGCATATTCACAATCTGAGCCTGTATCGACACATCAAGCGCTGATATTGGCTCATCGCATATGATAAATTCAGGCTCAACTGCTAAAGCCCTTGCAATACCAATTCGCTGTCTCTGACCACCAGAAAACTCGTGCGGGTACCTGTTTGCATGCTCGCTGCTGAGTCCCACAAGTCTTAAAAGTTCTTGAACTCTTTCTTTTTTTTCATTGCCCTTTGCAATGTTGTGTATCTCAAGCGGCTCACCTATAATATCACCAACTGTCATCCTGGGATTAAGTGAGGCATACGGATCCTGGAAAATCATCTGCATGGATTTTCTATAAGGAAGCATGTCTCTTTTTGTTATATCTTCTCCTTTGAATATAATCTGCCCGCTTGTTGGCTCATAAAGCCTTATGATGGTTCTTCCTGTTGTAGATTTTCCACAGCCGCTTTCACCAACAAGTCCCAATGTTTCTCCTTTTTTTATGAAAAAGCTCACATCATCCACCGCTTTTATATATGCTTTTTTCCCCAGTCCCATCTTTACTGGAAAATACTTTTTTAGATTTTTTACTTCAATCAAAACCTCATTCAACTTCTCCACCTGCCTCTGTTTACTACTTACTTATTCGTTTGCAGTTTTCACCTTTTCTAATAAACTCTGTGGAGCATACTGGTGATTCAGCCAGCACCTTGACCTGTGCCCGTCTCCAACTTCGAAAAGTGGTGGTCTTACTTGTAAGCAAACTCTCATTGCATATTCGCACCTTGGCGCAAACGGACACCCTTTTGGCGGCTTTAGAAGATCTGGCGGCTGACCTTCTATTGGCACAAGCCTTTTCTTAAGACCTAAATGCATCTTTGGCACAGACCTCAAAAGCCCCCATGTATAAGGATGCTTGGGGTTGTAAAATATATCATCAACAGTGCCTTCCTCAACAATGATTCCACCATACATTACAATTACTTTTTTGACATATATCTGCCACAACACCAAGGTCATGAGTAATAAGTATAATTGACATCTTAAGCTGCTGTTGAAGTTTTTTCAAAAGGTCTAATATCTGAGCCTGGATGGTAACGTCAAGTGCAGTTGTTGGCTCATCTGCAATTAAAAGCTTGGGGTTGCACGAAAGAGCCATAGCTATCATAACTCTCTGACGCATACCACCCGAAAACTCGTGAGGGTACTGCGAAAGTCTTCGCTCAGGGCTTGGAATGCCAACAAGCTTTAACATTTCAATAGCTCTTTTTTTAGCCTGAGCTTTCGAAACTTTATTGTGAATTTTATAGCTTCAATTAGTTGATTTCCAATTGTAAAAACAGGATTTAAAGATGTCATTGGGTCCTGAAATATCATACTGATTTTGTTTCCTCTAATATCTCTCATTTCTTTCTCAGAAAGCTTTAGTATATCCTTACCTTCAAATATAATCTGACCGTCAACTATTTTTCCAGGCGGTGCAATAAGTCTCATGATGGACATTGAGGTCACACTTTTACCGCTTCCAGATTCACCTACAATACCCACAGTCTGTCCTTCATATACGTCAAACGAAACATCATTTACTGCCTTTACTTCTCCAACATGTGTAAAAAATGATGTTTTCAGATTCTTTACTTCTAACAATTTTTCAGCCAATTCTTTTCACCTCAAATTCTGGAAAAATTATGTTTGAAAAAATTTATTTTCTCATTCTCGGATCAAGTGCATCTCTGAGTCCATCTCCAAACAGGTTAAATGTAAGTATTATTAAACATAATAAAAGCGATGGGAAAAATAGCCTATAAGGGTATGATATAAATCCATTCAAAGCATCTGAAGCTAAAGAACCCAGTGACGGAACCGGTGCATCAACCCCAAGACCAATAAAACTCAAGAAAGACTCAGTAAAAATAGCACTTGGAATCTGCAGTGTAGCAGTGACTATAATTGACCCCATGCTGTTTGGAATCAGGTGCCTGAGCAAAATTCTAAAGCCACTTGCACCAATTGTCTTTGCCGCTGTGACATACTCTTGCTGTTTTAAGCTCAATATCTCGCCACGTACAATCCTTGCCATTGAAATCCAGTAAGTAAGTCCCAGTGCAATGTATATGCAAACAAGTGGTGCACCCACTGTCTTAAGCCCGTTCAAAAACGAATATTTGTCAAAAAGTTCCTTCAAATAAGGTTTTAGTGACACTGAAAGAAGAATAACATATATCATTAACGGAATGCTGTACAGAATATCAACTACTCTCATCATAATATTGTCAACTTTGCCGCCCACATAACCCGAAATACCACCATATAAAACACCAATCACAATATTTATAATTGTTGCAATAATACCTATAGAAAGAGAAATACGCATACCATATAAACATCTGACAAAGAGGTCTCTGCCAAGATCATCTGTCCCAAACAAATGAGATAGTGAAGGTGGTAAGCCTTCTTGTCCAACTATTTGCTGATCATACTTATATGGCATAATAATTGGACCAACTACAGCAAGCAATACAAAAAACACTATTGTCCACATTGATACCATTGCTACTTTATTAGATTTGAGTCTTCGCCATGCATCCTGCCAGTAACTCACACTTGGTCTGACAATTGTCTCTTGCTGCCTTTCTTCTTTTGGAACTGGTACAAAAAGTTCTTTTGATATATTCTCCATTATCTTCTTTTCCCCCTTAAAATCAGTCCTCAAGTTTTATACGCGGGTCTATAAATACATAGATAATGTCTACAATAAGATTCATAAATATCAAAAACGCTGCATAAAATATTGTGGTTCCCATTACAAGCGAATAGTCTCTATTTGTTATGCTCTCTACATAAAATCTACCCATTCCTGGAATTGCAAAAATCTTTTCAACCACAAAACTACCAGTGAGTATTCCTGCAATTAAAGGTCCCAAGTAAGTAACAACAGGAATCAGAGAATTCTTCAGCGCATGTTTATAAACAACTATGAAATCTGAAAGTCCTTTCGCCCGTGCAGTTCTTATATAGTCCTGTGATAAACTTTCAAGCATACTGCTTCGAATAAGCCTTGCAATAAAGGATATTGGATAAGCTGCCAGCGTCACAACCGGAAGAATATAACTTCTTGGCTCATCTAACCCCATAATAGGAACAAGCTGAAGCTTTACACCAAAGATATACATCAAAATTACCGCAAGCACAAATCCAGGTATTGTAATGAAAATTGTAGCTATCACCATCGACAAATTGTCTTGCCACTTTCCTTGATGCACGGCTGACCAAATACCAAGAGGTATCCCTATCAAAAGGCTTAGGATTATAGCTAAAATACCTACCTTGGCAGAAACAGGAAATGTCTCTGCAATAATTTCATTGACAGTTCTACCCTGATTTCTCATTGAAATTCCCAAATCGCCGTGCAAAAGGCTATTTAAATACTTAAAGTACTGGATTGCAAGCGGTTTGTTGAGTCCATATTTTTCGTTCAGGTTTCGTAAAATCTCCTCAGGCAAAGTCTTTTCACCAGTGAACGGACCACCTGGTATCATTCTCATGAGAAAAAACGTAACAGTAATTATCACGAATAATGATACAATGGACCACACTATCCTTTTAAGTATGTATCTTGCCACGCATAATCTCTCCTTTGGTAATAAATTTATCAGACAACTAATGCACATTTATGCAATTGTTTGAATATTTATAAAATTGTTTATCTCAAAATTCACGTTGATAATTATAGCACTATATACTTGCATAATCAATACATATATGTGCGTTTAATTTTCTGAAAATATCAATTTTTCGTCAATCGTTTGAATTGTATACATGTATTTGTTTATACTTATTAAAGTCTTTCTCCATTTTTAGGTTTACGAATTGCTCAAAATGAAGGTTAATATCTTAAAGTTTTCATTTTAGTACTTTTTAGTTCATTAATATTTATACTCTTAAATTAGGATAAAAACTTTTGTGTGTTTTGAACCATCTTTTTGAGGGTAAAATTATAGAAGAAAACAAATGAACTTGGGAGGAAAAATTTTATGAGAAAACTGGGTAAAATTGTAATAATTGGAACAGGATTTGTTGGCGCATCCACTGCTTTTGCTCTTGTAGATGCTGGGCTTGCAACAGAACTTGTTCTGATTGACGTAAACCGTGCAAAAGCTGAAGGTGAAGCGATGGATTTAAATCACGGAATATCCTTTGTAAAACCCGTCAAGATATGGGCAGGTGATTATGAGGATTGCAAAGATGCTGATATAATAATAATTACTGCTGGTGCCAATCAAAAGCCTGGTGAAACAAGGCTCGACCTTACTCATAAAAATGCACAGATTACAAAGTCGATAGTGGAAAATATTATCAAATACACGCAGGATGCAATACTTTTAATGGTCACCAATCCTGTTGATGTTCTCACTTACGTAATGTATAAAGTTTCAGGTCTGCCAAAAAATCAGATTATAGGATCTGGGACAGTCTTAGACTCATCGCGATTCAGATACCTCTTGGCACAGCACTGTCAGGTCGACGTGAGAAATGTCCATGCATATATCTTGGGCGAACATGGAGATAGTGAGATTGCTGCATGGTCGCTTACAAACATAGGTGGCGTGAATTTTATGCAAGAGTGTCTTTTGTGCGGGAAAAACTGCTCACCCGAAGTAAAAGAACAAATTTTCAACAAAGTAAAAAACGCTGCATATGAAATAATTGAAAGAAAAGGAGCAACATATTACGCCATTGCATTGGCTGTTAGAAGAATTGTTGAAGCTATAATCAGAGATGAAAATTCTATACTTCCTGTCTCATCAATAGTTGATGACGTATATGGTGTAAAAGACGTTGCAATTTCTCTTCCTGCAATTGTCAACAAAAGCGGAGTTGTAAAGGTATTTGATATACCGCTGACAGATGAGGAAAAAGAAAAGCTCAAAAACTCTGCTCAGGTAATAAAAAGTGTGATAGAGTCTTTAAAATTATAATGAGGCAAGGTAAAAACCTTGCCTTTTGCTTTATTTCATTTGCCACTTTGAGCTGTTGCAATTTTGCTTTTGTCGTGATAAAATAGCAATTAGTCTTAAATTTTGAGTGGAGGTGAAAAGTTTTGGCAAACACAAAGTCTGCTAAAAAGAAGATAAAAGTTATAAGACGTAGAACTATTGAAAATAAGATTCAAAAGTTTAAAATGAAAAAAGCTATAAAAGAGGTCAAAAAAGCACTGCTTAGCGGTGACATCGAAAAGGCAAAAGAACTTTACTCAAAAGCTGCAAAGCTCATTGACCAGACAGCTGCAAAAGGTGTTATACACAAGAACAATGCTTCAAGAAAGAAATCAAGACTTATGAAGCTCATCAACAAGTACGCTGCTCTGTCTTCGCCACAGCCAGAATCAAAAGCTCAATAATAAAAAAGGGCTGTCCAGTCTCTTTTCAATGGATAGCCTTTTTGTATTTTATTTTACAATCTGGTACAAAAGCATTTCAAGTGCTGTCTCATCATCAATTTGCCCTTTTTTTATCATGTACTCATATTCTATGGTTTTTTGGATTATAGATTTTATCTTGTCAAGGGTTAAGCTTTCTGCTTGTTTTTTGTACTTGTCAACAAAGAACTCAAGAATACCAAGCTGTTTTGCAATCTGTTTCTTATTTGTCTCCTGCATCTCTTTTAACATTCCAAGTATCTTAAAATGACGCAAAATCAAAGCCAATATCGTTGGCTGATAGTTCACTGGGCAGTCCATGAGCTGGATATCATCATGCTCAGGACGAGTTGTCAGCAAGATTTTGGCTTTGATTTTGCGTCATTTTAAGATACTTGGAATGTTAAAAGAGATGCAGGAGACAAATAAGAAACAGATTGCAAAACAGCTTGGTATTCTTGAGTTCTTTGTTGACAAGTACAAAAAACAAGCAGAAAGCTTAACCCTTGACAAGATAAAATCTATAATCCAAAAAACCATAGAATATGAGTACATGATAAAAAAAGGGCAAATTGATGATGAGACAGCACTTGAAATGCTTTTGTACCAGATTGTAAAATAAAATACAAAAAGGCTATCCATTGAAAAGAGACTGGACAGCCCTTTTTTATTATTGAGCTTTTGATTCTGGCTGTGGCGAAGACAGAGCAGCGTACTTGTTGATGAGCTTCATAAGTCTTGATTTCTTTCTTGAAGCATTGTTCTTGTGTATAACACCTTTTGCAGCTGTCTGGTCAATGAGCTTTGCAGCTTTTGAGTAAAGTTCTTTTGCCTTTTCGATGTCACCGCTAAGCAGTGCTTTTTTGACCTCTTTTATAGCTTTTTTCATTTTAAACTTTTGAATCTTATTTTCAATAGTTCTACGTCTTATAACTTTTATCTTCTTTTTAGCAGACTTTGTGTTTGCCAAAACTTTTCACCTCCACTCAAAATTTAAGACTAATTGCTATTTTATCACGACAAAAGCAAAATTGCAACAGCTCAAAGTGGCAAATGAAATAAAGCAAAAGGCAAGGTTTTTACCTTGCCTCATTATAATTTTAAAGACTCTATCACACTTTTTATTACCTGAGCAGAGTTTTTGAGCTTTTCTTTTTCCTCATCTGTCAGCGGTATATCAAATACCTTTACAACTCCGCTTTTGTTGACAATTGCAGGAAGAGAAATTGCAACGTCTTTTACACCATATACGTCATCAACTATTGATGAGACAGGAAGTATAGAATTTTCATCTCTGATTATAGCTTCAACAATTCTTCTAACAGCCAATGCAATGGCGTAATATGTTGCTCCTTTTCTTTCAATTATTTCATATGCAGCGTTTTTTACTTTGTTGAAAATTTGTTCTTTTACTTCGGGTGAGCAGTTTTTCCCGCACAAAAGACACTCTTGCATAAAATTCACGCCACCTATGTTTGTAAGCGACCATGCAGCAATCTCACTATCTCCATGTTCGCCCAAGATATATGCATGGACATTTCTCACGTCGACCTGACAGTGCTGTGCCAAGAGGTATCTGAATCGCGATGAGTCTAAGACTGTCCCAGATCCTATAATCTGATTTTTTGGCAGACCTGAAACTTTATACATTACGTAAGTGAGAACATCAACAGGATTGGTGACCATTAAAAGTATTGCATCCTGCGTGTATTTGATAATATTTTCCACTATCGACTTTGTAATCTGTGCATTTTTATGAGTAAGGTCGAGCCTTGTTTCACCAGGCTTTTGATTGGCACCAGCAGTAATTATTATTATATCAGCATCTTTGCAATCCTCATAATCACCTGCCCATATCTTGACGGGTTTTACAAAGGATATTCCGTGATTTAAATCCATCGCTTCACCTTCAGCTTTTGCACGGTTTACGTCAATCAGAACAAGTTCTGTTGCAAGCCCAGCATCTACAAGAGCAAAAGCAGTGGATGCGCCAACAAATCCTGTTCCAATTATTACAATTTTACCCAGTTTTCTCATAAAATTTTTCCTCCCAAGTTCATTTGTTTTCTTCTATAATTTTACCCTCAAAAAGATGGTTCAAAACACACAAAAGTTTTTATCCTAATTTAAGAGTATAAATATTAATGAACTAAAAAGTACTAAAATGAAAACTTTAAGATATTAACCTTCATTTTGAGCAATTCGTAAACCTAAAAATGGAGAAAGACTTTAATAAGTATAAACAAATACATGTATACAATTCAAACGATTGACGAAAAATTGATATTTTCAGAAAATTAAACGCACATATATGTATTGATTATGCAAGTATATAGTGCTATAATTATCAACGTGAATTTTGAGATAAACAATTTTATAAATATTCAAACAATTGCATAAATGTGCATTAGTTGTCTGATAAATTTATTACCAAAGGAGAGATTATGCGTGGCAAGATACATACTTAAAAGGATAGTGTGGTCCATTGTATCATTATTCGTGATAATTACTGTTACGTTTTTTCTCATGAGAATGATACCAGGTGGTCCGTTCACTGGTGAAAAGACTTTGCCTGAGGAGATTTTACGAAACCTGAACGAAAAATATGGACTCAACAAACCGCTTGCAATCCAGTACTTTAAGTATTTAAATAGCCTTTTGCACGGCGATTTGGGAATTTCAATGAGAAATCAGGGTAGAACTGTCAATGAAATTATTGCAGAGACATTTCCTGTTTCTGCCAAGGTAGGTATTTTAGCTATAATCCTAAGCCTTTTGATAGGGATACCTCTTGGTATTTGGTCAGCCGTGCATCAAGGAAAGTGGCAAGACAATTTGTCGATGGTGATAGCTACAATTTTCATTACAATACCTGGATTTGTGCTTGCGGTAATTTTGATGTATATCTTTGGTGTAAAGCTTCAGCTTGTTCCTATTATGGGGTTAGATGAGCCAAGAAGTTATATTCTTCCGGTTGTGACGCTGGCAGCTTATCCAATATCCTTTATTGCAAGGCTTATTCGAAGCAGTATGCTTGAAAGTTTATCACAGGACTATATAAGAACTGCACGGGCGAAAGGACTTTCAGATTTCATAGTTGTTTATAAACATGCGCTGAAGAATTCTCTGATTCCTGTTGTTACTTACTTGGGACCTTTAATTGCAGGAATACTCACTGGTAGTTTTGTGGTTGAAAAGATTTTTGCAATTCCAGGAATGGGTAGATTTTATGTAGAGAGCATAACAAATAGAGACTATTCGCTTGTAATGGGAACCACAATATTTTATGCAGCGTTTTTGATATTTATGAATCTTATTGTAGACATTATCTATGTATTTATAGACCCGCGTATAAAACTTGAGGACTGATTTTAAGGGGGAAAAGAAGATAATGGAGAATATATCAAAAGAACTTTTTGTACCAGTTCCAAAAGAAGAAAGGCAGCAAGAGACAATTGTCAGACCAAGTGTGAGTTACTGGCAGGATGCATGGCGAAGACTCAAATCTAATAAAGTAGCAATGGTATCAATGTGGACAATAGTGTTTTTTGTATTGCTTGCTGTAGTTGGTCCAATTATTATGCCATATAAGTATGATCAGCAAATAGTTGGACAAGAAGGCTTACCACCTTCACTATCTCATTTGTTTGGGACAGATGATCTTGGCAGAGACCTCTTTGTCAGATGTTTATATGGTATGCGTATTTCTCTTTCTATAGGTATTATTGCAACAATTATAAATATTGTGATTGGTGTTTTATATGGTGGTATTTCGGGTTATGTGGGCGGCAAAGTTGACAATATTATGATGAGAGTAGTTGATATTCTGTACAGCATTCCGTTAATGATATATGTTATTCTTCTTTCAGTGTCACTAAAACCTTATTTGAAGGAACTTTTTGACAAATATTCGTTTTTGAACGGGCTTAAGACAGTGGGTGCACCACTTGTTTGCATATACATTGCACTGGGACTTACTTACTGGATTTCAATGGCAAGGATTGTACGTGGCGAGATATTGAGCTTAAAACAGCAAGAGTATGTCACAGCGGCAAAGACAATTGGTGCAAGTGGCTTTAGAATTTTGCTCAGGCACCTGATTCCAAACAGCATGGGGTCAATTATAGTCACTGCTACACTGCAGATTCCAAGTGCTATTTTTACTGAGTCTTTCTTGAGTTTTATTGGTCTTGGGGTTGATGCACCGGTTCCGTCACTGGGTTCTTTAGCTTCAGATGCTTTGAATGGATTTATATCATACCCTTATAGGCTATTTTTCCCATCGCTTTTATTATGTTTAATAATACTTACATTTAACCTGTTTGGAGATGGACTCAGAGATGCACTTGATCCGAGAATGAGAAAAATAAATTTTTTCAAACATAATTTTTCCAGAATTTGAGGTGAAAAGAATTGGCTGAAAAATTGTTAGAAGTAAAGAATCTGAAAACATCATTTTTTACACATGTTGGAGAAGTAAAGGCAGTAAATGATGTTTCGTTTGACGTATATGAAGGACAGACTGTGGGTATTGTAGGTGAATCTGGAAGCGGTAAAAGTGTGACCTCAATGTCCATCATGAGACTTATTGCACCGCCTGGAAAAATAGTTGACGGTCAGATTATATTTGAAGGTAAGGATATACTAAAGCTTTCTGAGAAAGAAATGAGAGATATTAGAGGAAACAAAATCAGTATGATATTTCAGGACCCAATGACATCTTTAAATCCTGTTTTTACAATTGGAAATCAACTAATTGAAGCTATAAAAATTCACAATAAAGTTTCGAAAGCTCAGGCTAAAAAAAGAGCTATTGAAATGTTAAAGCTTGTTGGCATTCCAAGCCCTGAGCGAAGACTTTCGCAGTACCCTCACGAGTTTTCGGGTGGTATGCGTCAGAGAGTTATGATAGCTATGGCTCTTTCGTGCAACCCCAAGCTTTTAATTGCAGATGAGCCAACAACTGCACTTGACGTTACCATCCAGGCTCAGATATTAGACCTTTTGAAAAAACTTCAACAGCAGCTTAAGATGTCAATTATACTTATTACTCATGACCTTGGTGTTGTGGCAGATATATGTCAAAAAGTAATTGTAATGTATGGTGGAATCATTGTTGAGGAAGGCACTGTTGATGATATATTTTACAACCCCAAGCATCCTTATACATGGGGGCTTTTGAGGTCTGTGCCAAAGATGCATTTAGGTCTTAAGAAAAGGCTTGTGCCAATAGAAGGTCAGCCGCCAGATCTTCTAAAGCCGCCAAAAGGGTGTCCGTTTGCGCCAAGGTGCGAATATGCAATGAGAGTTTGCTTACAAGTAAGACCACCACTTTTCGAAGTTGGAGACGGGCACAGGTCAAGGTGCTGGCTGAATCACCAGTATGCTCCACAGAGTTTA
>Ga0073360_178_pt1 | contig 11766 bp, 9 predicted proteins | sample YelNatPosite1Avi_FD_63906 | JGI IMG/M metagenome (GOLD analysis project Ga0073360, IMG submission 63906) | Hot spring thermophilic microbial communities from Obsidian Pool, Yellowstone National Park, USA - site 1 Avi (version 2) (version 2) | ecosystem: Environmental > Aquatic > Thermal springs > Hot... | reverse complement strand
AGAATAAAAAATTTTGGTAAAAGTGAAGTTGGCAGGGTTTTGAAATGTACAGAGTATAGGACAAGAGATGGTCTAAAGGTTATCCTTGAAAATAGCTCGTGGTTTTTGGTAAGACCATCTGGGACAGGAAGACCTTATAAGAATTTATGGTGAAAGTCCGGATGAGAAAAAATTAGAGGAAATTTTGCTTGATGTGAAAGGTTATCTTGGTTTGTAGAAAATGCGACTTTAAATGTAATAAAGTTGTATGCTTGATGAATATATAAAAATACAAAAAGCATATTTTTGGAGGTAATTCTGATAATGACCAAGTTAAAAGTTGCTGTTTTGTTTGGAGGAGTTTCAACAGAGCACGAAATATCCATAGTTTCGGCAAAATCAATTATGCAAAATATGGACAAGGAAAAATACGAAATAATTCCAATAGGTATAACAAAAGAAGGAAAATGGCTCTTGTACACAGGCAAAATTGAAGATTTGGATAGCAAATGGACTCAGTTTTCTATAGAATGTTTTGTCTCTCCTGATAGAACCAAAAAGGCACTTGTAAAAATAAAAGATAACGAGGCTACCTTTATCGACATTGACGTGGTTTTTCCGGTTTTGCATGGACTGAATGGTGAGGACGGGACAGTTCAGGGACTTTTAGAGTTATCTAACATACCGTATGTGGGCTGCGGTGTTCTTTCGTCGGCTATATGTATGGACAAAGCATTTGCTAAAAAGCTTGCGCTTTTAGAAGGAATACCACAGGGGCATTTTTTAGTTGTATACAAAAACGAATATTCAGCTAAAAAAGATTATTTCATAAGAAGAATAGAGAGTGAGTTTTCGTATCCTGTTTTTGTAAAGCCTGCAAACTCAGGCTCGTCTGTGGGTATATCAAAAGCGAAAGATAGAGAAGACCTTGTTTTGGCGATACATGAGGCTTTTTTGTATGATACAAAGGTTTTGATTGAACAGGCTATAAACGCTCGGGAGATAGAATGTGCAGTTTTGGGAAATGATGAGGTATTTGTGTCTGAGCCGGGTGAAATAATTCCATCAAGAGAGTTTTATTCGTATGAAGCAAAATATATTGATGATTCATCAGAGCTCATCATCCCGGCAAGACTTCCAAAAGAAGTTACTGAAGAGATAAAAGATTTGGCAGCAAGGATTTACAAAATTTTTGAGTGCTGTGGAATGGCAAGAGTGGACTTTTTTGTTGATAAAGATACGAACAAAGTGTATTTCAACGAGGTAAACACAATACCTGGTTTTACAAGTATTTCGATGTATCCAAAACTTATGGAGTTCAGTGGTATTCCATATTCTCAGCTCATTGATAAACTAATTTCTCTTGCCATTGAGAAGAATGAGCAGAAAAAAAGCATAAAATACAGCAAAGAGGGCTGAAATAGCTATGGATTTGCGACCGATCGGTATATTTGATTCTGGTTTGGGCGGACTTACTGTCTTCAAAGAGATTGTAAGTCTTATGCCAAATGAGAACATTGTATATTTTGGTGACACAGCAAGAATTCCATATGGTTCTAAGTCTAAAGAGACTGTTACAAAGTTTGCTATGCAAAACACAAGGTTTTTGTTATCGAAAAATGTTAAGATTGTAGTTGTGGCATGCAATACTGCCTCTGCTTATGCATATGAAACTTTGAAAAAAAGTTTCGATATTCCTATTGTTGCAGTAATTGAACCGGGTGCTAAGGCAGCAGTAAATGCCACTAAAAATAAAAGAGTTGGCGTTGTAGGCACAGAAGGGACAATAGCAAGCGGGTCTTTTGAAAAAAAGATATTAGAGCTTGATAGTAGCATAAAGGTTTTTTCAAAGCCGTGTCCTCTTTTTGTTCCGCTTGTAGAGGAGGGGTGGACAGATAAAGAGGTAACTTATCTTGTTGCGAAAGAGTACTTAGAAGAGTTCAGTGAAAAAGAAATAGATACTCTTGTTCTGGGATGTACACACTATCCTTTTTTACAGGATGTCATAAAAAAAGTATTGCCGGACGTTATGTTAATAAATCCTGCACTTGAGACAGCTAAGCAGGTGTTTGAAGTATTAAAAGAGAATGATATGCTAAACAATTCCAGCGAAGAACCAACATATTATTTTTATGCAAGTGACAATCTCAAAAAATTTGAGTCTGTAGCTTCAATATTTTTAAATGAAAAAATAAAGTGTGAAGAAAAAATAGACATTGAGAAATACTGATAAATAGGCATTTTTTGGGGTGTGAAGGTATGAAAAAAGACGTCTTGATTTATGTTAAAGGTACGCAGGAATACCCCGTAAGCAGCTTTGAAAATAGCATAGAATTTTTCACAGAAGGCAAGTTCTATAAAAAAGGAGAAAGTTATTTTGTGACATATAAGGAAAGTGAACTGACCGGGCTTGCAGGTACCACAACAACTTTTAAGATTCAACCCGACCTTATAACCTTAATCCGCTGGGGTGATGTTACATCAACCTTTATATTTGAGCCTGGCAAAAGACATATCTCCACATATATAACCGACCAGGGAGTTATCATGATTGGAGTTTATACAAAGAAGATGAAAGTTGACTTGGATGATAGTGGTGGAGAGGTTTTAGTAGAGTATGCCATAGATTTGGATTCGCATATGATGTCTGAAAATGACTTTTTACTCAAAATCAAAGAGGCAGGTGTAAAAAATTGAACTTGGTAAAACTCGCAAAAGAGCAGGTAAAAAGTGTTATTCAAAATGCTATAAAAAGGTGTATTGAGACGGGAATATTTGAGCTTGACAGCATTCCAGATATAATGATTGAAAAACCAAAAGAGAAATCTCACGGTGATTTTGCAACAAATATTGCGCTGGAACTTACAAAGAAACTAAGGAAAAACCCGCGTGAGATAGCTCAACACATTTTAAACTGCATTGACCTGTCGGAAACCTTTATTGAAAGGGTTGAAGTGGCAGGTCCAGGATTTATAAATTTCTTTTTCAAAAAAGAATGGCTTTATAAAGCTGTGGAGGTTATCTTATCTGAGGGCAATAACTATGGAAAAGTAAATATTGGAAATGGCAAAAAAGTGATGGTTGAGTTTGTATCAGCAAATCCAACAGGTCCTATGCACATGGGCAATGCCCGCGGAGGTGCGCTGGGTGATTGTCTTGCAAACCTTTTAAAATGGGCAGGATACAATGTCACAAAAGAGTTTTATGTAAATGATGCAGGAAACCAGATAGAAAAGTTTGGACAGAGCCTTGAGATTAGATATAGACAGCTCAAGGGTGAAAATATAGATCTTCCCGAAGATTGCTATCATGGTGAGGATATAATCGAAAGGGTAAAAGAATATTTAGATGAACACGGGGATGATTTGGAGAATTTATCCTCAGATGAGAGAAGAAAAAAGCTTGTCGACTTTGCCCTAAAGAGAAATATTTTGCTTATGAAAGAGCACTTGAGAAAATATGGCATAGAATATGATGTATGGTTTCATGAAAGTAGCCTTTATGAAAGTGGAGAAGTTTTTGAGACAATTGAAGATTTAAAATCAAGAGGATACACGTATGAAAAAGATGGAGCACTGTGGTTTGTAGCATCAAAGATAGATAAGAGCTTAAAAGATGAGGTTTTGATAAGAGCAAATGGGATTCCAACCTATTTTGCAGCTGATATTGCTTATCACAGAAACAAGTTTGAAAAAAGAGGCTTTGACATTGTGATAGACATCTGGGCGCTGACCATCACGGACATGTTGCAAGAATGAAAGCTGCAATGAAGGCGCTTGGAATTGACCCTGAAAGGCTTATTGTCATTCTTATGCAGCTTGTAAGATTAGTAAGAGGTAAAGAAGTTGTTAGAATGTCAAAAAGAACAGGTAAGGCAATAACATTAATTGACCTGATTGACGAGATAGGCAAAGATGCTGCAAGGTTTATGTTCAATACAAAGTCAGCAGACACCCATATTGAAATAGATTTAGACCTTGTGACCCAGCAGACACTTGACAACCCTGTATTTTATGTTCAGTATGCTCACGCAAGAACATGTGGGATCATTAGAGCTCTTTCAGAAGAAGGGATTGTATTAGATAAAAGTAAAATAAAAGTAGAACTTTTGCAACAAGAGGAAGAGCTTGAACTTTTGAAAAAGCTTTTAGAACTTCCTGAAGAAATTGAGATAGCAGCAAAGAATTTAGACGTTAGCAGAGTGACAAAGTATCTTTTAGACTTAGCATCTATGTTCCATGCTTTTTATAACGCGTGCAGAGTTAAAAATGAAAATGAAGAACTGATGTTTACAATGAGTGTGTAAGAATTGACATGCTAAGATAAATGTAAGATGCATGGCACACCGAAAACAATTACATTTTCTCTGGAGCGTCAACCCCAAGCAGTCTTAGCATGTTATTTATGACAATTCTTACACACTCAACAAGAGAAAGCCTTGTAAACATCAGTTCTTCATTTTCATTTTTAACTCTGCACGCGTTATAAAAGCATGGAACATAGATGCTAAGTCTAAAAGATACTTTGTCACTCTGCTAACGTCTAAATTCTTTGCTGCTATCTCAATTTCTTCAGGAAGTTCTAAAAGCTTTTTCAAAAGTTCAAGCTCTTCCTCTTGTTGCAAAAGTTCTACTTTTATTTTACTTTTATCTAATACAATCCCTTCTTCTGAAAGAGCTCTAATGATCCCACATGTTCTTGCGTGAGCATACTGAACATAAAATACAGGGTTGTCAAGTGTCTGCTGGGTCACAAGGTCTAAATCTATTTCAATATGGGTGTCTGCTGACTTTGTATTGAACATAAACCTTGCAGCATCTTTGCCTATCTCGTCAATCAGGTCAATTAATGTTATTGCCTTACCTGTTCTTTTTGACATTCTAACAACTTCTTTACCTCTTACTAATCTTACAAGCTGCATAAGAATGACAATAAGCCTTTCAGGGTCAATTCCAAGCGCCTTCATTGCAGCTTTCATTCTTGCAACATGTCCGTGATGGTCAGCGCCCCAGATGTCTATCACAATGTCAAAGCCTCTTTTTTCAAACTTGTTTCTGTGATAAGCAATATCAGCTGCAAAATAGGTTGGAATCCCATTTGCTCTTATCAAAACCTCATCTTTTAAGCTCTTATCTATCTTTGATGCTACAAACCACAGTGCTCCATCTTTTTCATACGTGTATCCTCTTGATTTTAAATCTTCAATTGTCTCAAAAACTTCTCCACTTTCATAAAGGCTACTTTCATGAAACCATACATCATATTCTATGCCATATTTTCTCAAGTGCTCTTTCATAAGCAAAATATTTCTCTTTAGGGCAAAGTCGACAAGCTTTTTTCTTCTCTCATCTGAGGATAAATTCTCCAAATCATCCCCGTGTTCATCTAAATATTCTTTTACCCTTTCGATTATATCCTCACCATGATAGCAATCTTCGGGAAGATCTATATTTTCACCCTTGAGCTGTCTATATCTAATCTCAAGGCTCTGTCCAAACTTTTCTATCTGGTTTCCTGCATCATTTACATAAAACTCTTTTGTGACATTGTATCCTGCCCATTTTAAAAGGTTTGCAAGACAATCACCCAGCGCACCTCCGCGGGCATTGCCCATGTGCATAGGACCTGTTGGATTTGCTGATACAAACTCAACCATCACTTTTTTGCCATTTCCAATATTTACTTTTCCATAGTTATTGCCCTCAGATAAGATAACCTCCACAGCTTTATAAAGCCATTCTTTTTTGAAAAAGAAATTTATAAATCCTGGACCTGCCACTTCAACCCTTTCAATAAAGGTTTCCGACAGGTCAATGCAGTTTAAAATGTGTTGAGCTATCTCACGCGGGTTTTTCCTTAGTTTCTTTGTAAGTTCCAGCGCAATATTTGTTGCAAAATCACCGTGAGATTTCTCTTTTGGTTTTTCAATCATTATATCTGGAATGCTGTCAAGCTCAAATATTCCCGTCTCAATACACCTTTTTATAGCATTTTGAATAACACTTTTTACCTGCTCTTTTGCGAGTTTTACCAAGTTCAATTTTTTACACCTGCCTCTTTGATTTTGAGTAAAAAGTCATTTTCAGACATCATATGCGAATCCAAATCTATGGCATACTCTACTAAAACCTCTCCACCACTATCATCCAAGTCAACTTTCATCTTCTTTGTATAAACTCCAATCATGATAACTCCCTGGTCGGTTATATATGTGGAGATATGTCTTTTGCCAGGCTCAAATATAAAGGTTGATGTAACATCACCCCAGCGGATTAAGGTTATAAGGTCGGGTTGAATCTTAAAAGTTGTTGTGGTACCTGCAAGCCCGGTCAGTTCACTTTCCTTATATGTCACAAAATAACTTTCTCCTTTTTTATAGAACTTGCCTTCTGTGAAAAATTCTATGCTATTTTCAAAGCTGCTTACGGGGTATTCCTGCGTACCTTTAACATAAATCAAGACGTCTTTTTTCATACCTTCACACCCCAAAAAATGCCTATTTATCAGTATTTCTCAATGTCTATTTTTTCTTCACACTTTATTTTTTCATTTAAAAATATTGAAGCTACAGACTCAAATTTTTTGAGATTGTCACTTGCATAAAAATAATATGTTGGTTCTTCGCTGGAATTGTTTAGCATATCATTCTCTTTTAATACTTCAAACACCTGCTTAGCTGTCTCAAGTGCAGGATTTATTAACATAACGTCCGGCAATACTTTTTTTATGACATCCTGTAAAAAAGGATAGTGTGTACATCCCAGAACAAGAGTATCTATTTCTTTTTCACTGAACTCTTCTAAGTACTCTTTCGCAACAAGATAAGTTACCTCTTTATCTGTCCACCCCTCCTCTACAAGCGGAACAAAAAGAGGACACGGCTTTGAAAAAACCTTTATGCTACTATCAAGCTCTAATATCTTTTTTTCAAAAGACCCGCTTGCTATTGTCCCTTCTGTGCCTACAACGCCAACTCTTTTATTTTTAGTGGCATTTACTGCTGCCTTAGCACCCGGTTCAATTACTGCAACAATAGGAATATCGAAACTTTTTTTCAAAGTTTCATATGCATAAGCAGAGGCAGTATTGCATGCCACAACTACAATCTTAACATTTTTCGATAACAAAAACCTTGTGTTTTGCATAGCAAACTTTGTAACAGTCTCTTTAGACTTAGAACCATATGGAATTCTTGCTGTGTCACCAAAATATACAATGTTCTCATTTGGCATAAGACTTACAATCTCTTTGAAGACAGTAAGTCCGCCCAAACCAGAATCAAATATACCGATCGGTCGCAAATCCATAGCTATTTCAGCCCTCTTTGCTGTATTTTATGCTTTTTTTCTGCTCATTCTTCTCAATGGCAAGAGAAATTAGTTTATCAATGAGCTGAGAATATGGAATACCACTGAACTCCATAAGTTTTGGATACATCGAAATACTTGTAAAACCAGGTATTGTGTTTACCTCGTTGAAATACACTTTGTTCGTATCTTTATCAACAAAAAAGTCCACTCTTGCCATTCCACAGCACTCAAAAATTTTGTAAATCCTTGCTGCCAAATCTTTTATCTCTTCAGTAACTTCTTTTGGAAGTCTTGCCGGGATGATGAGCTCTGATGAATCATCAATATATTTTGCTTCATACGAATAAAACTCTCTTGATGGAATTATTTCACCCGGCTCAGACACAAATACCTCATCATTTCCCAAAACTGCACATTCTATCTCCCGAGCGTTTATAGCCTGTTCAATCAAAACCTTTGTATCATACAAAAAAGCCTCATGTATCGCCAAAACAAGGTCTTCTCTATCTTTCGCTTTTGATATACCCACAGACGAGCCTGAGTTTGCAGGCTTTACAAAAACAGGATACGAAAACTCACTCTCTATTCTTCTTATGAAATAATCTTTTTTAGCTGAATATTCGTTTTTGTATACAACTAAAAAATGCCCCTGTGGTATTCCTTCTAAAAGCGCAAGCTTTTTAGCAAATGCTTTGTCCATACATATAGCCGACGAAAGAACACCGCAGCCCACATACGGTATGTTAGATAACTCTAAAAGTCCCTGAACTGTCCCGTCCTCACCATTCAGTCCATGCAAAACCGGAAAAACCACGTCAATGTCGATAAAGGTAGCCTCGTTATCTTTTATTTTTACAAGTGCCTTTTTGGTTCTATCAGGAGAGACAAAACATTCTATAGAAAACTGAGTCCATTTGCTATCCAAATCTTCAATTTTGCCTGTGTACAAGAGCCATTTTCCTTCTTTTGTTATACCTATTGGAATTATTTCGTATTTTTCCTTGTCCATATTTTGCATAATTGATTTTGCCGAAACTATGGATATTTCGTGCTCTGTTGAAACTCCTCCAAACAAAACAGCAACTTTTAACTTGGTCATTATCAGAATTACCTCCAAAAATATGCTTTTTGTATTTTTATATATTCATCAAGCATACAACTTTATTACATTTAAAGTCGCATTTTCTACAAACCAAGATAACCTTTCACATCAAGCAAAATTTCCTCTAATTTTTTCTCATCCGGACTTTCACCATAAATTCTTATAAGGTCTTCTGTCCCAGATGGTCTTACCAAAAACCACGAGCTATTTTCAAGGATAACCTTTAGACCATCTCTTGTCCTATACTCTGTACATTTCAACCCTGCCACTTCACTTTTACCAAAATTTTTTATTCTTTCCAATGCCTCTTCTTTTTTCTGATGAGTTGTTCTAACATCAATTCTTTTATTATAAAGCTTTCCATACTCAGATTCAATGCTCCTTAAAATTTCTTTTGGAGATTTTTGAAGCTTTGCAACTGCCTCTGCAACCAAAAGGTCAGCCAAAATCCCATCCTTTTCAGGCACATGCCCTTTTATGGAAAGCCCTCCAGATTCCTCTCCACCAATCAAGGCATCCTCTTTCATCAAACACTCTGCAATATATTTAAACCCAACAGGTGTTTCAATGCAACGCATATTGTGTTTCTCTGCAATTTTGTCGAGCATAGAAGTTGTTGCAACTGTCCTTGCAATTGTCGATGCTCTTCCGCGCGTTTTTATCAAATAGTCTGCAAGCATAAAGATTACTTCATTTGCCGAAATATATTCCCCGTCCGGATTTACAACTCCAAACCTGTCTGCATCCCCATCTGTTGCAAGGCCTAAGTCAAATTTTTCGCTCTTTATAACCTCTAAAAGGTCTTTCATATTCTCCAAATTAGGCTCTGGCAAATGTCCACCAAAAAGCGGGTCGCGCCAATTATTAATTACCTTTACTTCACATCCAAGCCTCTTGAGCGCTTCATCAACATACCCTATCCCACAGCCATACATAGGATTTACAAGAACTTTTAAAGTTTTCCCTTCAAATGCCTTTTTGTCTATCAAGTTCAAAACATCATTTATATACTCTTCCTTGTGGTCAAAGTATTCAATGAGCTTCTCATCAGGATTTAAACTGCCAAGTCCTTCTTTCTGTATTCTTTCCACGTTTTTCACTATCTTATCTGTAATCTGTGTGTTGGCAGGTCCGCCATAATGTGGAATAAACTTTATTCCATTGTAGTAATATGGATTATGACTTGCTGTTATCATTATTGCTCCGCTTACACCTTTTTTAACAACAGCATGTGCAACAGCCGGTGTTGGAATCGGCTGTTTTGAAAGAAGAACGTGTATTGCATTGCTACTTAGAACTTCGGCACATACCTTTGCAAAATTTTCTGAGTGAAATCTATAGTCATAGCCAATAATTATTGTCGGATTCTCATATACTTCTGATACATATTCAGCTATTGCCTGAGCAACAATTTTTACATTTTCAAAAGTAAAATCATCTGCTATAATTCCTCTCCAGCCATCTGTTCCAAATGTGATCTTTCTCATCTTTTTTACCCTCCTCCAAAAAAGATTGGACAAATATATTATAATATAGTTTGAATTTTTTACAACAAACAAAAAAATGACCGGGCATAAATATTATTTAGCCGGTCATCTTTCTTTGTTCATTTGTCGGCTGGAGTCAAGTACTTTTCAATCTTCTTTTTAACCCTTTGAAGAGCATTGTCGATTGACTTTACATCCTTGTGGATCATATCAGCAATCTCTTGATAACTCCTTCCTTCCAGGTAAAGGCTCAAAACCTTGAACTCAAAAGGAGAAAGACATTCAGTAATAACATTTATAGCGTTTTCAAGCTCCTCCTTTGTAATCATAACCTCTTCAGGGTCAGAAATGAATGTGTCTGCTAAAGTGTCAATAAGTGTCCTTTCGTCATTTTCTTCGTACACAGGCTTGTTAAGTGATATGTAAGTGTTAAGAGGAATATGTTTTTGCCTGCTGGCAGTTTTGATTGCAGTTATCATCTGCCGCGTAATGCACATCTCTGCAAACAATCTAAACGAAGGATATTTTGTCTCATCAAAATCACGCACAGCTTTAAACAAACCTATCATGCCTTCTTGATAAATATCCTCCTTGTCAGCTCCAATCAAAAAGTACATTCTACACTTTGCCTTTACAAAATTTTGATATCTACAAAGAAGTTCTTCAGTTGCTTCCTTTATTCCTTCTCTTGAATATCTTACCAATTCCTCATCTGGACATTCTTTAAAATTCAAAAGCCATTTTTGCAATGTCAAGGCAATATGCCTCCTTAAGTTTTTAAGCCTTGTTAAGAATTCAAAGAAAAACCTATCACAATAATTATATATTATTGCTAAAGCTTCTTTCAAGCTCATTCCAGATTTTTTTTGAACTTCTCCAGTTTGCGAATAATATCATCTTCTAAAGCATCTTCTAACTTGCTATTTTTATACATCTTTTCTTTTACTTTCTTCTCAATTTCTTTTCTGTAATGTTCAATCTCGTGTATAAGTTCTCTTGGAGGTATTCTCAAAGCACCATCTCCAAGGATTATGAGCTGTTCTAAATAGTCTGAGGTTACAACACCAATCTTTTCGTTTTTGCTGTTCTTGTAAACATATTGTTCTATGTAGTTGTCAGCTGTTTCGCCCTCTTTTGTGAATATTACTTCTACATTGCTGATGGTTTCCTTTCTCCGCATAGATCCCTTAACTAAGTGTGAATCAAACACAATAGTAATTTTATACCCTTTGTAGCCCGAAAAATCTGCTAAAATGTCAATTAACTTTTTTCGTGCACTGTCCAAATCCTCTTCAGCAATTTTCCTTAAGTTCTCCCATGCGTTTATAAAGTTGTATCCATCAACCATCAAGTGCACCTTTGATTTCTCCTTCTTTAAGTCTTTGTTTCAAAACCTCAAAAAATATGATACCGGCCGCAACAGATGCATTAAACGAATTGATATATCCTTTTTGTGTGGATTTTTATCAAAAAGTCAGCGCCTTCTTTCACAAGCCTGGAGATACCTTTTCCTTCAGAACCTATCACAATACATGTTGGAATAGTAAAATCACACTCATAAACAGGTTTTGGACTACTTGCATCTGCAGCAAACACCCATATGCCCTTTTCTTTCAGTTCCTCAATAGTCCTTCTTAAGTTAACAACCCGTGCAATCTTCATATACTCAATAGCACCTGCAGAAGCCTTTTCAACAGCTGGTGTAACAGGACATGAATTTCTTGCTTCAATCACAATTCCATGCGCTCCACACAAGTGTGCAGACCTTATAATAGACCCAAAGTTCTGTGGGTCAGTTATTGCCATCAAGCAAAACTAAAAAAGGAGCTTTCTTCTCTCTGCCTTGCTTCAAACAAGATGTCATCTGTATCGCAATATTCAAACTCCT
>Ga0073360_176_pt1 | contig 12041 bp, 9 predicted proteins | sample YelNatPosite1Avi_FD_63906 | JGI IMG/M metagenome (GOLD analysis project Ga0073360, IMG submission 63906) | Hot spring thermophilic microbial communities from Obsidian Pool, Yellowstone National Park, USA - site 1 Avi (version 2) (version 2) | ecosystem: Environmental > Aquatic > Thermal springs > Hot... | reverse complement strand
GGATGGTGACTATTCGAAGATTGACGAAGAAAAGGCAATTGAAATGCTTCATTTTGCAATTGACAATGGAATCAATTACATTGACACAGCGTATGTGTACCATGGCGGTAACAGCGAGGTTTTAGTTGGTAAAGCTTTGAAAGGGGATATAGAGAAAAGGTTAAGATTGCAACAAAACTTCCTGTCTGGCAGGTAAATAATTTTGACGATGCTGAGAGGATTTTAGACGAGCAACTAAAAAGACTTGATACAAACTATATTGACTTTTATCTTTTACATGCGCTCAATAAAGACCACTGGAAAAAGCTAAAAGAGATAAACATTTTTAAATGGGTTGAAAAAGTTCTCAATGAAGGCAAAATAAAATATATAGGATTTTCGTTCCATGATGATTTGAACACATTCAAAGAAATAGTGGATAGCTATAACTGGACATTTTGCCAGATACAGTATAATATTCTAAACAGGAACTATCAAGCAGGAGAAGAGGGTTTAAAGTATGCTGCCTCAAAAGGTTTAGCAGTTGTCATCATGGAGCCGCTTTTGGGTGGAAGACTGGCAAAAGAGCCACCTCAGGAGATTAAAAAACTTTGGGATGAGGCAACTGCCAAAAGAACACCTGTTGAGTGGGCTTTGGCGTGGCTTTGGAACCAAAAAGAAGTTTCGGTAGTGTTAAGTGGTATGAGTACATTGGAACAGGTAAAGCAAAATATCGAATATGCAAGCAAATATGATATAGGGCATCTTACAGCTGAAGAACTTGAGCTTGTAGAAAAGGTTGCCCAAAAGTACAATGAACTGAGGAAAGTCAACTGTACTGAATGCAAGTATTGTATGCCATGTCCACAGGGCATTGATATTCCATGGAATTTTAGCATTTACAATCAGGCAAGCATGTATAACATGTTCGAAGAGATGAGAAATGACTATTTAAAGAAGGAAAAAGAGAGAGCTGAAAATTGTATAGAATGTGGGGTATGTGAGACAAAATGTCCACAAAATCTTCCAATTAGGAATCTTTTAAAAGAGGTTGCAGCTTATTTTTCAAAATAAAAATTGATTATTTACTTTGAAGCTAATTTTATGATAAAATACTGCATGTTGTGGGAAGATAAAAATTCTTTCTTCCCTTGCTCCCAAAATAGATTTTGGGGGCCTTTAAGTCTACAAGGGAGGTGAAAACTGTGGTTGAGAGAAAGTATGAAACAGTATTTATTATAAGCCCCGCACTTGACGATGAGGCAAGGGCAGCTCTTGTCGAAAAGTTCAAAAACCTTATCTCAAGCAATGGTCAGCTTCTTACAGTTGAGGAGTGGGGGAAAAGAAGGCTTGCGTACAAGATTGATAAGCACGCAGAAGGGTATTATGTGCTGATGCAATTTATAAGCAAGCCTGAGTTCCCACGCGAGCTTGAGAGGGTTTACAGAATTACAGACGGGGTTATTAGGTTCTTGATTGTAAAGCTTGAAAAATAAGAGGGGGCGGCTTTTTTGAACAAGGTTATTTTGATGGGTCGCCTTACGCGCGACCCAGAGTTTAGGCTTACTGCCAACAATACCCCCGTTGCAAACTTCACGCTTGCTGTCAACAGACGTTTTAAACGCGAAAATGACCAGGATGCCGATTTTATTCCCATTGTTGCGTGGAGCAGGCTTGCCGAGTTTTCAAAAAACTATCTAAAAAAAGGAAGGCAAGTTGTGGTAATAGGAAGGCTGCAGCTTCGCACGTGGGATGATGAGGCAAATAGGCGTCACTACATCACCGAGGTTGTGGCGGAAGAGATTTACTTTGCAGAACCAAAACCTAAGGATGTACCGGTGGACAGCGAAGCAGAGGTAAAAGAAGACATTATTTTGCCTGACTTAGATGAAGAGACAATTGAAGGTGAACTTGAGAACTTTTTTGAAGAGGATGTAAAAATTCCATCAAAAAATAATGATGTTGATGAGGGTATAGAAGACGACCTGCCATTTTAGATAAAGTGGAAATTTAAGAAAAAGGAGGGGAAAGGTTTGAACAACAATCAAAATCAGCAGCAAGCTCAAGCTACTCAAACATTTGAAAGAGTTAGTTCAAGGCAGAAAAAGAAAAAGAGAGTATGTTCATTCTGTGTGGAGAGAATATATGAGATAGATTACAAAGATGTGAACAGACTCAAGAAATTCCTCACAGAAAGAGGCAAAATTATGCCAAGAAGAACAACTGGCAACTGTGCAAGACATCAAAGACAGCTCACAAGAGCAATCAAAAGAGCAAGGATTTTAGCGCTTTTGCCGTTTATAGTTGAATAAGAGATCTTAATTGGTAAAAACCCCCTTCTACTTTTTACTGTAGAAGGGGGTTTTATTTTTGTGTATTATTTTGTTGTTTAATATTTGTTGATATTTATAATGATTTTGTGTAGAATCTTTATTAAATAGAAATAATAAAAATCACATAAAAATGAAAGGAGAAATAAAAATTGAATAAAGACAAAAGGTTAAGCATTATTTTTGATAAAATTATTAACGAAGATACTCCAGCTGAAAGTAGTATTATTCACTGGTGGATATTTTCAGGCGAAATAACAAATGATAGAATAATAAAAGAACTTGAATACATTTCTAATCTTGGTATTAAACAAGTATTGATTGCGGCCGGGCACAATGTTTCACCAAGATATCTATCAGATGCTTGGTTTGAAATAGTAAAATATGCAGTTCTCTGTTGTAAAGAAAAAGGAATTAAGGTATGGATTGCTGATGAAGGGACATATCCAAGTGGATTTGCGGGTGAAACTTTTAGTAAAAAGTATCCTCATAAAAGGATGAAAGCTATTGTCGTGGAGAAAGAATTTATTGTTGATAGCAATTTATGTGAAGTTAAGCCTCACTCTGGAACAATTGGAATTTTAGCAAAAGATATGAGTCAAAATAAATACTTTTCTTTTGAAAAGGCTGAATTTAGTGCTGGATTTTTATACCTCCCATATTATACAACCTGGCAGATTAAGATAATATCTTCAGCATTCAGGACATCTCCAACAAGGTATGTTCACCATCCAACAGGTGCTAAAGATACTACATATTCGCTTTGTGATTATCTTGACTATGAAGCTGTCAACCTATTCATAAGTGAGGTATATGAAAAATACAAAGTTTATATGGGAGAAGAATTTGGGAAGACAATAATTGGATTTTTTGCTGACGAACCTGATTACTCAATTTCTGGGATTCCTTTTACAGATAACATATTTGATATATTTTATAAAGAAAAAGGATATGATGTTAAAAAGTATATACCATATTTCTTTAAAGAGCAATTAGACGAAGAAATAAAAAGAATAAAGGCAGATTACTGGGATGTATGGAGTAATATTTTTACGAATACTTTCTTTAAACAAATATATAAATGGTGTGAAGAAAATGGACTTAAATTTGTAGTGCACCTTAACCATGAAGATATGATAGAGCAATTAATCAACTCTGAAGGACAGTTCTTTTCACATATGAAATATGTTCATATTCCGGCAATAGATGCGATCTGGAGACAGATATGGTACGACAAAGAGGCGATATTTCCTAAATATGCTTCTTCAGTTTCTCACATAAAAGATATAAATCAAACTTTTTCTGAGAGTTTTGCTGTTTATGGACAGGGTATCTCAGTTGAACAAATCAAATGGGTAGTTGATTACCAGTTTTCAATGGATATAAATCTTTTTTTGAGTTCAATTTTCAAACATCTTTATAATCATCCACAAAATTATTTCTTTCCAGAATTGATAAAATATATTAACACCGTTTCATATCTTTTATATAAAAGTACCAGTTGTGCCAGAGTTCTGGTTTATTTTCCTACACCTGATCTTTGGGCAGGTGAAAACATATCTGCTCAAAAGGCAATAGAAGTTGGCAACGCTCTTTTAAAAAATCAAATTGATTTTGACTTTTTTGACCATTCTCTTTTAGAATATTTAGAGATAAAAAATCAAAAAATATACACAAGAGGTAGAAGAAGTTATGATGTTATTATCATTCCTCCCATAAAATATTTACCACAAGAGTTGTATAGACTTTTAAAGCTTTTCTCAAGCAAAGGTGGCAAGGTTCTTTTCTTTGAAAACTATCCTATGTTTGTTTATAACAAAACCTTTACCTCTTTCTTTTACTTTGTGGATGGAGAAATGGGTATGATTTTTAACAGTATTGAGGAGATGTCAAAAATCATTGAAAAAAATATTGTTGTTATGAATAGTGATAATATTAGAGTTCTTTGTAAAAAGATTGAAGAAAATTATCTGATTTTCTTTTTCAATGATTCACCACTTTCATTTTTGGGTAATATAATATTAAAATTTACCAGGAAAAATTTATATTTATGGGATCAAACAAAGAATAAATTTTTGATAATATCAAATGTCCAAAATAAAGGGAAAGAAACACAATTTAATCTTTACATGTATCCGTATCAAACTTTGATTTTAATAGCAAGTGATGAGTATATAGATAGAATTCAAAATACAACACTACTCGGAAGTTTGCCAATAACAGTTTTAGAATTAAACAATAACTGGGAAATTCATTTTAATAAAGATTTTATTATATATTCAGATTTAAAAGATTGGCAAAGCTTGGGCGTTGGTGATTATTCTGGCAATGTGGTTTATAAAAAAACATTTTCATTTTCTCATGATGACTTTATTAAAAATAAACATCTTTTCCTCTACTGTCCCAATGTAAAGTATTCTGCAAAGGTCTGGCTGAATCAAAGATATCTTGGTGCGAGAGCTTTTTCGCCATTTATATGGGATATAACAGAGGCATTAAAAATTGGTGAGAATGAACTTGTTATAGAAGTTCAAAATACACCTGCAGCAGCTCTTCTTGGGACACAAGAAAAATTGGAAAAATTTAAAAAAGAGGCAGAGAAGAACTTTTATCTTTCTATTTCTCTAAAATTTGACCTAGAAATGGTTCAATCAGGATTGTTACCTCCGGTTGCTATTATTTATTTCGAATAGTTTAAAAAGCTATTTCTGTGCGAACCATTTCTTCTAAAGGCAAAGTAAAAGCTAATTTTGTTTTTTAAATCTTTTCTTTGAGCAATATTTAACTCACTTTAAAATTAAAAAGTCCTTATAGCTATTCAAAAATAAAATAAAAAAATAGGTATTGACACAACAAAAACAAAGTATTAAAATAAAATTAAACCAAAAACAAAATTCAAATCTCAATATTAATACCGATAAAAATAATGGAAATCTGATGAAAAACAATATTATCAAGGGACCAAAAAAGAAGGGAGAGAATGTTTTAATGACAGCTAACACTTCTGTATGGAAAAGACTCAAAAAAGACAAATGGCTTTATATCTTGGCTCTACCTGGTATTCTGTACTTCATCATTTTCAGGTACATTCCGATGTTTGGTATAGTTGTTGCCTTTCAAGATTTTAATCCGTTTTTAGGGTTCTGGAAAAGTCCGTGGGTAGGTTTTGAGCATTTTAAAACACTTTTCACCGACCCTGATTTTCCGATGCTGTTTAGAAATACACTGTTAATTTCATTTTACAATATACTTTTCTATTTCCCTGTGCCAATTATTTTAGCTTTACTTATCAACGAGGTACGAAATCAAGTTTATAAGAGAATCGTCCAGACATGTGTTTATGTTCCTCACTTTGTTTCAATGGTGGTCATAGCAAGTATTACATACGTGCTTCTCTCAAGTGAGACAGGGGTTATAAATAATATTCTGTATAGCTTAACGGGTAAAAAAATAGAATTTTTGACAGATCCAAGATGGTTCAGACCCCTTATAATAATTCAGAGCATATGGAAAGAAGCAGGATGGGGAACAATAATCTTCTTAGCAGCTCTGTCAAATGTTGACCCGACTTTATATGAGGCTGCTATTGTGGATGGGGCAACGAGGTGGCAACAGACTTGGCACATCACTATTCCTTCAATTATGAGTACGGTAATCATACTTTTCATTTTGCGATTAGGACATCTTCTTGATACTGGCTTTGAACAGATATTTTTGATGAAAAATCCTATCAACAGGTCGGTAGCAGAAGTGTTTGACACATATGTTTATCAAGTGGGTGTTACCCAAGGAGCGTACAGTTACAGTACAGCAGTTGGTCTTTTTAAGTCTGTTGTTGGACTGATTTTGATTCAGGTTTCTAACTATCTGTCCAAGAAATTTACTGAAACTTCATTGTTCTAATTTTTATTCAAAAATTTGAGAGGTGTCAGAAATGAAACAGAATAAGACAATAGCAAGTACTATTTTTGATGTTTTTAATCATATATTCCTTGGAATATGGGCGATAATAACTGTTTTACCTTTTCTATACGTTTTGGCTGCATCGTTTGCTCCAGATTCGGAAATAAAAACGAGGACATTCTTTATAATTCCTCATAATCCTACTCTTCTGACTTATAAATTTATTTTTGCTTCAAACTATTTTCTTCGTAGTATGCTCAATAGTGTGATTATCACAGTAGGAGGTACGTTGGTAAATCTGTTTTTCACATTTACAATGGCATATGCTCTTTCAAAAAAGCACTTTATAGGTAGAAATATTGTCTTAAATGGCATAATATTTACAATGCTTTTTGGTGGTGGAATGATTCCTACATATTTGCTTGTAAAAAGTCTGGGTTTATTAAACTCTTATTGGGCACTGTGGTTGCCAGGTGCAATTAGCCCCTTTAACTTCTTTGTTGTCAAAAACTTTTTCCAGGAAATGCCGCAGGATTTAGAGGATGCAGCAAGAATTGATGGATGTACAGAAGCTCAAGTGTTGTGGAAGATAATACTTCCTCTTTCAAAGCCTATTATTGCGACATTTGCTTTGTTCTATGGAGTGGGGCATTGGAATTCATGGTTTGGAGCGCTTTTGTATATAAACGATGCTGAGAAATGGCCTGTGCAGTTAATTTTAAGGCAAATAGTAATGTTGTCAACCACGCTTACTTCGGACCTAACACAATTTGATCCCAATTTCCAACCTCCACAGGAGTCACTAAAGATGGCGATAATTGTTGTAGCTACTTTACCGATAATGCTTTTGTATCCATGGCTTCAAAAGTACTTCATAAAAGGTATGTTTATTGGTTCATTGAAGGAGTGATGTAAAGATGTAAAATGAGATACTATAAACAAGAAGATAATTCAAAAATTTATTTTTCAAAAACAAAAAAAGCGGGAGGGAGTTAATTTATGAGTAAAGTGAAGAAGATTTTGAGGTTAATTGTAGTTAGTATCTGTATCGTGGGTTTGTTGATAACATCAATAGGAGTATTTGGTGCTTCAAAATCAAAGTATTCATTTAAACTTACAATCATGGCTCAGTATTTTGGAACAGAGCCTGCGCCTTCAAACAGTCCGGTTATTTTAAAAGCAGAACAGTACCTAAAAACTGATCTGGAGTTTACATGGGTACCTGCAGATGGCTACAATGACAAATTAAACATTATGTTAGCAAGTGGAAATCTTCCAATGGTAGTTTATGTTCCAGGCAAAACAGCCTCAATAATTGGTGCTTGCAAGGCTGGAGCATTCTGGGAACTTGGGCCATATATAAAGCAATATAAGAATTTGAAGACAATTCCGGATATAGTTCTTTGGAACTCTTCTATTGATGGTAAAATTTATGGTATTCCACGTTCAAGAACGTTGGGAAGAAATGGTATTGTGTATAGAAAAGATTGGGCTAAAAATGTTGGTATCACTAAACTTGAAACAATTGATGATTTGTACAACATGTTAAAGAAGTTTACTTACAATGATCCAGATAAAGATGGAAAAAATGACACATATGGAATGATTGTTTGCAACTACAATGGACCATTCTATATTACTCTCACATGGTTTGGTGGTCCGAATGGATGGGGGTTGAACAAAAACGGACAGTTAGTTCCGTCTTTCTTAACAAATGCATATCTTGAAAATTTAAAGTTCTGGCGAAAGATGTATCAGGAAAAGCTATTTAACCATGACTTCCCAAGTGTTCCTGGTGCAAGATGGGAGGATTATTATTCGCAGAACAAAGGTGGAGTAAAGATTGATGTTATAGACTCTGCAAACAGAATTTACAATGGTTTAAAGAACAATGGGTTTATTCCTAAGGATGCAAAGGATACAGATATAATGGATATTGTTGTCTCTGTAAAAGGTAGATATGGTTTGAGAAATATGCCGACTTCTGGTTATGCAGGATATTTGATGGTTTCAAAGACAAGTGTAAAAGATATGAATACATTCAAGAAAGTAATGTCTATATTGGATAAGTTTGGCGACAGAACACTGCAAGATCTGTTTAGTTATGGACTACCGAACAGACATTATAAACTTGTAGATGGTAAAATAGATCCTATTCAAAACTTGCCAGCAGATTTGTCAAGAGAAGTAAGTAGTCTTAACCAGGTATTACATTTTTATCCTGCGAATGGTGGTACACCAAGATATATGACTCCGCTTTTGCAATTACAAGCAGATATGCAAGCTTTGAATGAAAAACTCAATATTCTTGTACCAAATCCGGCAGAAGCATTAATAGGTATGTCAGAAACTTATATCAAACGTGGTGTTACACTTGATAATATGATTGAGGATGCACGTGTTAAGTATATTACTGGTCAGATCAATGACCAGGGCTTTAAAAAAGTTCTTGACAACTGGAGAAAGCAGGGTGGAGACCAGATTATAAAAGAAGTAAATGCACTGTATCGTAAGTATAGAAAGAACATTCCTTACAAAGAAGATTTGTATATGATACTGAATCCTTAAAACTATGACTTTGGATTTTATTGAAAAGTGTAATCTCGTGCGAAATACTTTAATATTTCGCACGAGATTTTTTTTAAAATACTTACAAAATTTGGAGGTTTGAAAAGATGCAAAAGATAAAGCTATCATGGCTTATAAAACCCCAAGTAAATAATATTGGTGCAACATTTTGTATTCCATGGAAAAAAGGGGAGCTACGAGATACAAAAAATGTTGTTATAAGAAGCAAAGATGGAAGTATTATTCCTACTCAAAACTGGGCACTTTCATACTGGAATGATGGCTCGGTAAAGGTGAGTAGTCACGCTGCTTTCTTTGACACCAATTTACCTGATGAGGTCTTTGCTTGTATTGAAGAAGATACTGTAATAAAATTTGAAACAATGATTGAAGTTTATGAAGGCAAAGATCATATTAGCGTTATAACAGGCAAGCTTGAGTGCAAAATTAGCAAAACTGGAGATAAAATTATTGAATATTTAAAAGTAGGACAAAAGATTATTTGCTCTAATCTCACGCAAATTTTTGCTACAGAAAGAATTTCTAATTTTACAGGATATAGGACTAAAGTTGAAGAAGAATACATTCCTCAAATATTTGGTGCAAAAGTAGAGTCTCACGGACCTTTGAGATGTGTTATAAAAGTGTGGGGAAGACATTTGCGGAATACCAAGATGACATTTGATGGTTCTTTGCTCAAACAAGGTTGGCTACCTTTTGAGTTGAGATTATATTTCTATGCAAATTCAGATAAAATTAGGATTGTTCATACATTTATTTACAACGGAAATCCCCATCAAGATTTTATAAAAGGATTGGGCTTAAAATTTGATCTTCCTTTGCACTCTCCTCTGTACAATAGATTTGTAAGATTTGGAGGGGACAGTGGACTTTTTTGTGAGTCACCAAAAAATTTGATAGATGTGTACAGAAAAGAGAGATACAAGACAATGTTTCAAAATCAGGTCAATGGACAACCGGTAGATTTTGATATTGACGAGGACCACCATTATATTAGGGAGATAAACAATACTCCAGAGTGGGATGAATTTATTCTTTTTCAAGATTCTTCTGAACACTATGTTATTAAAAAACGTACATCTTGTCAGAGCAGTTTTGTAAAAGCAACAGAAGGGAAAAGAGCTATGGGGTTTGCATATGTTGGTGATGAGAATGGTGGCTTTGGAATAGCCTTAAAGGATTTTTGGCAAAAATATCCTTCAGGATTTGAGGTAAAAGCTTTAACTTCTTTTGAAGCAAGTTTAACAGTTTGGCTTTGGCCACCTTATGGTGAAGTTATGGATTTGAGACATTATGATTTTGGTACATACACATCTTCATCATACGAAGGGTTTGATGAGTATAGAAGTACTCCCTATGGTATAGCTAATACAAATGAGCTGTGGCTGTACTGTTTTGATTATGCTCCAACAAGTGGGCAGCTTTTGGAATATGCCAAAATGCAAGGATTTTCTCCTCTTCTTGTATGTAGCCCTGAAAGGTATAAAGAGACAGAGATATTTGGAGGATTAAATTTACCGGATAATAGCAACTCCAAGAAAGAAAAGATTGAAAGAATACTGACAGCTATTGTCGATTTTTATCTAAAAGAAGTTGAGAGGAGAAAATGGTACGGTTTTTGGGACTATGGTGATTTTATGCATAGCTATGACACAGTAAGGCACATGTGGAAATATGATATTGGCGGATATGCTTGGCAGAACACAGAACTTGTGCCTAATATTTGGTTATGGCTTATGTTTTTAAGAACAGGACGTTTTGATATATTTAAAATGGCTGAGGCAATGACAAGACATACATCAGAAGTAGACGTGTATCATCTCGGGGAATATAAAGGCCTGGGCTCAAGGCATAATGTTATTCATTGGGGATGTGGTTGCAAAGAGGTGAGAATTAGCATGGCATACCTTCACAGGTATTACTATTATCTTACTGCCGATGAAAGAATAGGACAGCTCATGGATGATGTAAAAGATATTGACAAGCAGATTATGCACATGGATCCTATGCGTGCGTATTTTACGAATGATCCTGAAAATAGAGTACACATAAGAGTTGGACCTGATATTATGACCTTTTGTGCAAATTGGTTTGTAAGATGGGAAAGGTACCAGGAAGAGATTTATAAACAAAAGATAATAAAGATACTGGACTTTTTAAAAAAAAATCCAGCAGCATTTATTTCGGGTGGTGTATATGACTATGACCCTGAAAATAACCAGGTAAAACCAATTGAATACACAGGGGGTTCAAATTTTGTATTTTGTTTTGGGAACACACTGGTTTGGCTTGAGATAGCCAAAAATTTTGAAGATAAAGAATTTGAAGAGTTGTGTGCTCAGCAGGGGCTTTTTTATACCGAATTTAAGGAAAACAAAAATGAGATTTTAAAAAGCTGGGGTGTTCCAAACTTTGGATTTAAGTTGAATATGCTTAATATTGGGATGGCTGCCTTTGCAGCAATGAAGAAAAATATTCCTGAATTGAAAAGAGAAATCTGGCAGATGTTTTTAGACTATGACAAAAATCCATGGCTGAAATTTATTTGTGATGGAGGTATCAATTTACAATTAGCCACTATACCTGCGCCGGTTGTTGAAGTTCCTTTTATTTCAACTAATATAGCTTCTCAGTGGTCAATAAATGCATTGCTCGCACTTGAATTTATTGGAGATGAAATATAAAGATAGAGATACTTCAGTTTAATGAAGACAGCATCTGGTCAGATGGTTTATGGAAAGATAAAATCCTGATTCTAAAACAGAAGGAGGTTTTGTAAGCTATGCTTTATCCACGTGAGACAAGAACAAGAGAGGTAAAAGACCTTAGCGGCATATGGAGGTTTAAAGTTGACAGGGAGAGCAAAGGATATGAACAGAGGTGGTTTGAAAAACCTCTTGAAGATGCTATTTTAATGCCTGTGCCGGCAAGCTATAATGACATAACCCAGGATGAGAGCATAAGAGACCACATAGGTGATGTGTGGTATGAAAGGACATTTTACATACCTGAAGGTTGGAAGGACAAAAGAATAGTTTTGAGAGTTGGAAGTGCTACTCATCACGCAAGAGTATTTTTAAATGGAGAGGAGATAGCCCAGAACAAAGGTGGATTTTTGCCTTTTGAAGTTGAGATTAATAAATTTGCCCAAATTGGCTGTGAGAACAGACTTACAATTGTTGTAAACAACATCTTGGACTGGAGCTGTCTTCCACCAGGGTTTATAAGGGAATACAATGA
>Ga0073360_175_pt1:5000-12074 | contig 12074 bp, 9 predicted proteins | sample YelNatPosite1Avi_FD_63906 | JGI IMG/M metagenome (GOLD analysis project Ga0073360, IMG submission 63906) | Hot spring thermophilic microbial communities from Obsidian Pool, Yellowstone National Park, USA - site 1 Avi (version 2) (version 2) | ecosystem: Environmental > Aquatic > Thermal... | reverse complement strand
AAAGCATTGCTTCGATTGTAAGTTGATAATTTGAATAATAGTTCAGTTTTTCTTTGGTTATTTTGATTATATCAATTATTCTATTTATTTTATTATAAGAAAGTATTTTACTTTCTTCAATTATTCTTTCAAAATAATCTTCATTTATCAGAACATCCTTATTGTAAGTAATCTTATACATCAAAACATCCCTAAACCATGTCATTAGCATATCCAGTATTTCATCAATATAATCCTTTTTATCATCAAAAAACCTTACTATCTCCGTTATCTCCAAACCCTCAATATTTGTAATTTTAGTAGCAATTTTTATTACATCGCTTCTTAAATTAAAATATTCCTCATTTAAATATTTTTCAGCTATTCCAATTATGCCATCGCTCAGCTTTGCTATAACCCTTGCCTTTTCGCTGTTTACTCCCTTTTTAATCAAATATCTTTGTATTTCTTCACTATCCACTCTATTTAAACTAAAAATTTGGCACCTTGAAATTATAGTTTCCAAAACTGAATTTAAGTGATTAGCTGTAAGAATTATTATTGTGTCCTCTACGGGTTCCTCTAAAGTCTTTAAAAATTTGTTTTGAGCTTGAATAGTGGTATTTTCAAAGTTTTCTATTATAACCACCTTTTTATCCCCTTCGTAGGGTTTTATCTGAATCCTTTCTATAATTTCTTCTATGTCTTCAACACCTATAGTTTTATCCTTTTTTGAAAGTATGATGACATCAGGATGATTGAAATGCTTAATCTTAATACATGAAGGACATCCTCCACAGGCATCGTTGGTTTTACATAATATTTTAGCTGCCATATAAAGGGCAAAATTTCTTTTTCCAATCCCCTCAGGTCCCTTTAAAATATAAGAATTTACAAGGGAACCGGATTTTAATATTTTATCAAAGACCTCCTTAAGTTTATTTTGTCCAACTACTTCAAACAAGCCAAATCACTCCTAAAACTTTTCAAATCTATCGACATCTAAAACAAATACAGTTGCTCCTCCTATTGTAACCTCCATAGGATTAGGAACAAAAACTCCAGCTGTTCCCATAACAGGTGATGGAGCAGAAATGATAGTTTTTCTAGTCTTACATACATTTTTAATTATATCTAGAACCTCATCTACCCTTTCCTTTTCAACGCCTATCATAAGAGTAGTATTTCCTGATTTTAAAAATCCCCCAGTCGTTGCAAGCTTTGTAACTTGAAATCCTTTTTCCGTTATATTGTCAACAAGCTCATAAGCATCCTCGTCATGGACTATCGCTATAACAAGCTTCATAATAACACCCCTTTATAATATTTTTTTAACTTCTTTATAAATATCCTCATGTATATCCTCAATAGTCCTTAAGTTTCCGTCTCTATAGCATCGAATTTTCCTCCAGCCATATTTTTCAGCACAAAAAACAGCATTTTTATAGGATGTTAAAATATACTCTGAATTTTTTTCATGTATGTCCTTTTTAATGTCCCCCGACATTTTGCTCGGTCTATCTTTAATTAAATTTAAACTTATATCCGGAGGAACATCGAGGAAAATAACAAGATCCGGCTTAGGAAGATTAAATTTATTATATTCAAGGTCATAAAGCCAATCCAAAAAGTATTCCTTTTCTTTTAAGTCGTTTATCTTTGCTGCCTGATGGACCATATTGGATGTTACATATCTATCTGCTATTATAACTCCATCAGCTTTATAAAACTCCTCCCATTCCATCTTGTAGCTTGCAAATCTGTCGACAGCGTAGAAGCATGAAGCCGCATAGGGATTAACATCCTCAGGATTTTTGCCAAAATCTCCATTAAGATACATTTTAATTAAGGAACTTGATTCACTTTTATAGTTTGGAAACTCAACTTTTTTTACCCTTATTCCTTCCGCACTTAACCTTTCAAATAACCTTTGGGTTTGAGTTGCTTTGCCGCTTCCATCTGTTCCATCTATTATTATAAGTTTTCCCATTTCCTACCCTCCGTTTACTACTAAAATATATTCTCCGTTTACATCGTCTATTCCGTTTAAGGTTATTCCGCTTGATTTATACTCATCTATTAAATCTATTATATCTTGAGTTATAATTTCCCCCGGAACTAATATTGGAATACCAGGAGGATATGGCACCACCATCTCTCCGCTTATTAGTCCCTTTGCCTCCTTAATCTTTACCCGTCTTTTAGGCATATAATAGGCATCCTTAAGGGATAGGACTTTTTGATAGTTAAGATTTTTGCTTGCAAGGTCAGTATTTTTATGTCCTTGAAATTTATCTTTTATCTTTAACAATGCCTTCCTTAGACTATCATAAAATTCCTTTTTATCTCCGACGCTTCCAATAAGAACTATGTTGTAAAGATCCGACATTTCAACTTGAATATTGTGTTCTTTTCTTAAAATATTTTCTAGGTTTTTGCCTCCTATCTTTGAATTTATTACTATCCTTGTTTTATCTATATCGTAAATATCTGATCTTCCTAAATAATTCTCGTCCAAAATCTTAAAGCCATCAACATACCTTATATTCCTTTTTAAATCTTCTATATATCCAATAACCTCGTCTAAAAGCCTTTCTCCTTCCCCCTCCATAATGCTTCTTGCAGCGTCTATAGAAGACATTAGTATATAGGAAGGACTTGTAGATTGAAAGATTTTTAGCATATATTTTATTCCTGTTGAATCAACTCCATGATTTACATTTAAAACAGCCGTTTGTGTTAAAGATGGCAATGTTTTGTGAAAGCTATTGACAGAAACATCAGCACCAAGTTCCATCGCACTCTTAGGGAGTTTAGAGTTAAAGGGGAAATGGGCACCATGGGCCTCATCCACCAAAACAAGTATATTAAACCTATGGGCATATTCTATTAGCCTTTTTAAATCCAAACACGTTCCATAATATGTAGGATAAGTAACTACTATAGCCTTTGCATCCTTATTTTTTTCTATAACCTTAAAGGCTTCATCTAAGTTTATTGAAACCGGAATGTTAAAATCCTTCAATACCGAAGGATTTATATATTCAACTTCTAGATCCCCCAAGAAAGCTGCTGAATAAACGGATCTGTGGCAATTTCTTTGAATTATGATTTTATCTTTAGGCTTTGTAAGGCCAAGAATCATGCTGTAAATCCCTGAAGTGCTTCCATTTACAAGCATAAAGCTTTCCTTAGACTTAAGACATTTAGAAAGTTTCCCCTGAGCATCCTTTATAATTCCCTCTGGTGAGTGGAGATTATCAACTCCTTCAACTTCAGTAAGGTCCATTTTAAAAATATTTTCCTGAATTATATTTAGCTCTTTAAATTCATTAGCATTATTTTTGTGCCCCGGCATATGAAAGGGAATATTCCTATGACTAATATATTCTAACAAACCATTAATAAGCGGCGTATCCATAGAAACCTCCTTAGTTCTATTATTTTCAATATATCATATTGCGTTAAACTTGTGAACATCTTAGGCATATATTTCTTATTAATGTAAATAATATTTCTGAGGTGAAATTATGTCAAATATCGAAAGGAATCTAATAAAGGGTTATATTGAAAGCTCAAAGGATAAGCTTTATGCGTTTTTAGATGATTTATATAACATTAATATCGATAAAGATCACGAAAAAAAAGCCTTTAATATTCTAACAATATTTTTAAAAGAAAATGGCTTTTTCATTAACAATAATATTCAGCAAATAGAAAACACATTTATTGCGGAAATAGGAAATGGCAGCAAGAAAATAGGCTTTTTTTGCGAGTTTGAAGTCCTTAAGGAAGGATATACAAATGGTCATAATATTCAATGCGTAATGAATATAGGCAGCGCATTAGGTTTAACAAGGGTCCTAGATAAAATCGATTCTAAAATAATCATCTATGGACTTCCTAAGGAAGAATCTTTACCATTAAAAATCACTTTGTCGAATAGGCATATATTTGATGACTTGGATTTAATAATTTGTGCCCATCCAGGTGAAAAAACTTACGAAAGCGTAAGCTCAATGGCTATGAGCATAATGAAATTTGAGTTTACTGGAAAAAGAGCAAGTTTTAATCTTAATCCTAATGAAGGAATATCATCTTTAAATCCTATAATTAAATTTTTAGATATCATTCAGGATCTTAAAAGCGAATTTAATTCCCATCTTGTGAATTACGTCATCAACTGCGACAATCAAGATATCTTCATAATACCTGAAAAATCAGAATGCACAATTGGAGTAAAGGCTACCGATATGATGGTTCTTGAAAAGATAAAGGATAAAATAATAGAAAGTGCTAAATTTATTTCTAAAGTATACTCATGTGATTTTGATTATAAAATTCAAGCAGAGTATATGCCCTTTAAGAAAAATGTTGAACTTATAAAGCTTACCTCCCATAATCTTAAGGAATGCGGCATAATAAACATTCATGGTCCGTTATCTTCGGCTTTAAGTTTAGACATAGGTCTTATTAGTCATAGGATTCCTACAGTTCATCCTTATATTGGAATATGTGAAAATGGTGAAAGGTATGGAACCATACAATTTAAGGAAGCTACAATAAAAAACTATGCAAAGGACACGATGATAAAAGCATCGTGTGCCCTTGCACTTACAGCCTATGACTGGATTTTCAAATCCTCTAATCTGCCATAATAAATAGCCCTTAGGATTATTTTCATATCATCAAGGTTTACCTTAACAGGGTTTACCCTTGTTGATCCTTTCATAGAGTTTCCTACTAATGATTCAAATTCATTTAAAAATTCTCCTTCATCAAGGCTAGCATCCTTTAACGATAAAGGGATGCCTATTTTTCTATTTAGTTTTATTATCTCTTCTATTATATCATTGCCTATCATGCTGCTTATGTTATTTAATCTTTCTTTTACCTTTTCATCCCTTGAATTAAACAAAAGCACATAAGGAAGGGCAATAGCGTTTAAAAGGCCGTGGGAAAGATCAAACCTTCCACCTAATGCGTGGGAAATTCCATGAGCCATGCCAAGCCCAACATTTGAAAAGGCACATCCTGCCATGGTGCTGTATATGTGAACCTTTTCTCTAAAATCATAATTTTCATATTCATAAGATAAAGGCAAATATCTAATTAAGCCTTTTATCGCACCTTCAGCTAAAACTTCAGTAAATTCATCTATATTTTTATTTATATAGCATTCAATTGCATGGGTTAAGGCATCCATCCCAGTTTCCGCTACTATATTTTTGGGCATTGAAAGGGTTAAAGCAGCATCTAAAACAGCGACATCAGGTATAAAGGCATCACACTTTAACCCTATTTTTAAATTCATATCATCATAAGTTAACACCGATGCCCTTGTAACCTCAGTTCCCGTTCCTGATGTTGATGGGATTGCAATAAGTCTTACCTTTTTTCTCATTTTAGGAAGGATCAAATTATCAGGATTCTTTATATCAAGTTCTGGATATTCATAAAATACCGCAGCAGCTTTAGCAACATCTATAGGAGAGCCTCCACCTATTCCTATTACTGTATCAGGTTGAAATTCCTTCATTTTTTCTATAGCATCCAATACTGTATTTATTGATGGGTTCTTTTTAACTTTGCAAAACAATTCATATTCAGCATCTACGTCTCTTAAAATATTCGTAAGTCTATCAATAGCGCCATTTTTAAACATCGAATTCCCACCCGTTACAATAAAGGCCCTTTTTATCTGCAGTCCTTTAATGTATTCTAGTGAATCTTTCCCAATTATTATGCTGTTTCCATGTAGTTTAATTTCCTTCATAGCCCGCCTAAAAGGCTTCACCTCCTAATTTTATTTAGTATTTATATGTATTGTCCATTATTAAAATATTTACATTTATTGTGTAATTTGTTAATATATTTTATAATATATTTAGGGGGGATATCAAATGAATTTAATCGATATTTTAGCTCTTTTAACAAACATAGGACTACCTATAATAATTTTAATTATAGCATTTTTATACATAACAAACATACTAAAAAAACTAAAATCTATCGAAGAAAAACTTGATAGGGTAATTACTCAGTTTGAAAATCATAAAAAACAGTAAAATCTTAAACTTAAGTGCCAGGCACCGCAAATAAAAAAGCCTCAACCATTTCGGTTGAGGCTTTAAATTTACCCGGCAGTCACCTACTCTCCCAGGCCGTCTCCAGCCTAGTACCATCGGCGTAGGTAGGCTTAACCTTCGTGTTCGGAATGGGAACGGGTGTTTCCCTACCTCCATTACCACCGGATTAAACTGCACAATAAGATCAAGCCCTCGGCCTATTAGTACCAGTCAGCTAAACGCCTTACGACGCTTACACCTCTGGCCTATCTACCTGGTAGTCTTCCAGGGGTCTTACCGCTTCCGCGTGGGAAATCTCATCTTGGGGTGGGCTTCGCGCTTAGATGCCTTCAGCGCTTATCCCTTCCGAACTTGGCTACCCAGCTGTGCCATTGGCATGACAACTGGTGCACCAGAGGTTCGTCCATCCCGGTCCTCTCGTACTAAGGACAGCTCCCCTCAAATTTCCTACGCCCGCGACGGATAGGGACCGAACTGTCTCACGACGTTCTGAACCCAGCTCGCGTGCCGCTTTAATGGGCGAACAGCCCAACCCTTGGGACCTACTTCAGCCCCAGGATGCGACGAGCCGACATCGAGGTGCCAAACCTCCCCGTCGATGTGGACTCTTGGGGGAGATCAGCCTGTTATCCCCGAGGTAGCTTTTATCCGTTGAGCGATGGCCCTTCCACTCAGAACCACCGGATCACTAAGCCCGACTTTCGTCCCTGTTCGAGATGTCTCTCTCTCAGTCAAGCTCCCTTCTGCCTTTGCACTCTCCGCGCGATTTCCAACCGCGCTGAGGGAACCTTTGGGCGCCTCCGTTACCTTTTAGGAGGCGACCGCCCCAGTCAAACTGCCCACCTAGCAATGTCCCGTGACTTGCTTCAAAGCCTCCGGTTAGGGCTTCAGTATCATCAGGGTGGTATCCCAACGTCGGCTCCATAAGGCCTGGCGACCCTACTTCTCTGCCTCCCACCTATCCTGTACAGACAATACCAAAACCCAATGCTAAGCTACAGTAAAG
>Ga0073360_174_pt1 | contig 12807 bp, 15 predicted proteins | sample YelNatPosite1Avi_FD_63906 | JGI IMG/M metagenome (GOLD analysis project Ga0073360, IMG submission 63906) | Hot spring thermophilic microbial communities from Obsidian Pool, Yellowstone National Park, USA - site 1 Avi (version 2) (version 2) | ecosystem: Environmental > Aquatic > Thermal springs >... | reverse complement strand
AAATTTCTTATAGTATTCAATAAATTTTTTGTTGTTTTTTGGAGGCAAAATAATACAAAAAAGATATAATTAAAGTTTGTAGGCTATAATCGATAACTTTTCTTTGACAATTAAAATAAACAAGCTTTATAATTGAAATTGATTGGTTTAGAAACATAATGAAAAGGGTTGAAGAAAGATGACTATTGCGGTTTTAGACGGACAAGGAGCAGGACTTGGAAGGGAGTTTATAAAAAGATTAAAAAAAGAGTTTGAAGATAAAATAAAAGTTGTTGCGCTTGGAACTAACAAAGTGGCTATGCAAAACATGCTCAAAAACGGTGCAGATGTGGGATATTGCGGTGAGGACGAAATTGTTTATTTTTTATCAAATTTTGTGCCAGATGCGATTGTTGGCCCAATTGGAATTTTAACCTGCGGAGGAATAAATGGTGAAATCACTGCAAAGATAGCACAAATGGTATTTTCTTTAGAGTGCAAAAAGTATATAATCCCTCTTAATCTGCATGGAATATTTATTCCGGGAACAATAAATCTTTCAATTAAAGAAATATTCAATTACATAATCGAAGATATAGCAGTTAGCATAGAAAAAGAGGACAGGAGTTTATCTGCTCCATCCTCTTGAGTACTCTTCAAAACAGTCAAGACAGTAAAACTTCCCGTCCAAAACTCTTATTTTATTCTCTGCTGTCTTTTCACCACACCCTGTACATTCAACACTTTTGAAGATGCGTGCAGATGGTGGAATATTATCTTTTGGCTGTTTTAGTTCAAACAGCTGTGAAAGTGGCGCACTAAGTATAATTTTGAGTCTTTCCTCACGTGGCACGTCTTTTTCAAAACCTTTAAAAACAACCCTTATTCCTTCATTAGTGTCGCGTCTGAAAAAGGTAAATGCATGCTTGCCTCTGTCCTTCAAAATTAGATTTCCTTTTCCAATAGTAGTTCCCAAAATAACCTGAATAGCATCAACACCACAAGCATCTGTCTCTGTTATACACACAACCTCTTCGTCTTTTGAAAAAGTAAGATCAAGCTTTTCTATTGCTACTTCACATGCTCTAAATCCTATTGCAAGACCAGGGCAAATATGCCCATGAAACTCTATGCATTTTTGCCAAAGCGCGCTGTCCATTTTAAGTTTCACTCTCCTTTCTTACTACGCTACTGAACAAAATTTCTTTAGGCACATCAATCTCTGCATAAAAAGGTTTTATATCCAAAACAGGTGAGCTGTCAATAGCATCTATTCCTTTTACAACCAGGACATTTCCTTTTCTATCTACCAGTTCAGCAACATCCAATAGAATTGGATTTGGTCTGTTTGGCGACCTGCAAGCAAATACACCTTTAGGTACATCTGAAAAAGGAGTTTTTGTCACAAGAACATCTCTTTTAGCCTCATGTGCCCAGTAAAGTATGATAAGATACTTGGCTTCTTCTATATCCTTTAATCCATCAATGTATTTCTCAAAAACTTCTATATACGCAATATCCTCAGAACCTCTTCCCTGACGAGGAGCTTCATCTTTTGTTTTGTAGGAAGTGTGAAATATACCAATTGGGACAAGCTCCATAAAATTTCTCTCCTTTAATATTTTTATATTGTCGGAACTATAGGAACAACAAAAAGCTGGTCGTGTGAAGTTTCTACCTTTACCTCTATTCCATACACATTTGATATAATCTCAGGAGTGATAATCTCCCTGCCACCTGAGGCAAATACGCTTTTGTCTTTAATGAAGACAAAGTGGTCAGAAAACCTTATTGCCAAGTTTAAATCATGCAGGACACTAATTACCAAAATACTATTTTCTTTTGACAGCTTTTTTAAAATACTCAATACCTCTACCTGATTTTTCAAATCAAGATTATTTATTGGCTCATCTAAAAGCAAAATTTTGGGCTGCTGGGCAACGGCACGCGCTATCACAACTTTCTGCATTTCACCGCCACTCAGCTCATCCAAATACTTGAAAGCAAGAGGTTTTAGTCCAAACTTCTCTATAACACTTTCTACCACTTGCAAATCCTCTTTAGAAGGTATTATCCCCGAAAAATGAGGTTTTCTTCCAATCAAAATCGATTCGAACACCGTAAGCCTTGTACTTGCATACCTTTGTGGGACATATCCTACAACCTTGGCAAGATCATTTGATGAAAAACGACTTATATCTTTGCCATCAACCATAATAACGCCGCTTTGTGGTTTTAAAATTCTTGCTATGCACTTTAAAAAAGTGGATTTACCAGCACCGTTGTTGCCCAGGATTGATACAAACTGCCCTTTTTGAGCTTTTAACTCTATCTCTTTTAACACCTCAAAATCTTTAAAGGCAAAACTGAGGTTTTTAACTTCAAGCATTTTTATGTCTTCTTCCTCCTGATCAGAAGATATAGAAAAAGTGGAGCGCCCAAAAATGAAGTTACTGCTCCAACAGGCAAAACAATGGGCGATATTATAAGCCTTGCAACTGTGTCAGACAAAAGAAGCAAAAAACCTCCAACAAGTCCTGAGGCAGCCACCAAAAATCTCTGGTCATTTCCCACAAACCTTTTTGCTATATGCGGTCCCAAAAGACATATAAATCCTATAATTCCTAAAAAAGCAACAATAACTGATGTGACAAAACTGCTGATAAAAATCCCAGCAATTCTTTTCTTTTCAACATTCACACCAAGGCTTTTTGCTACATCTTCACCACTTTCAATTGCGTTGTAGTCCCAAGCATTTTTGAAAAAATATAACCATGAAAGCAGGACAAACACACACAGTATCTTGAGATCATTCCATGACGCTCTTCCAATATCGCCAAAGGTCCAAAAAACAAGTGCTGCAATCTTAACATCTGATGCAAAATACTGAATGATTGTTGTTGCAGCAGAAAAAAGCGAACTTAGCGCAACTCCAGAGAGCACAACACTTTCTGGTAAAAATTTTTTAACCTGTGCAAGCAAGATCACAACTATACTTGATATCATCGAGCCCAAAAACGCACAGGTAACTACTATTGACGGATTCAAAATCACAACAGAGTCAGAGGCAGAAGATGAAGTGGTGCCACCGCCAAGCAAAATTATACCAATTGCTGCACCAAATGCAGCACCCTGCGACACTCCAAGTGTAAATGGTGATGCTAAGGGATTGTGAAGAAGAGTCTGTGTGGCGCTACCGCCTATCGCAAGACCAATACCAGCTAAAATAGCGGCAAGCACTCTTACAAGTCTTATATTAAAAACAATTAACCTTGTTCTTTCATCTCCTTTTCCTATCAGAGTCTTAAAAACATCTGAAAAACTCAAATTTGATGAACCAATTACAATCGCATAAATTGCCAAAATAACTGTTAGACTTATCAGAATAATTAAAAAAATAATCTTTCGTGCAACCAACTTTTTGTACTCATTCTGAATTGTATTGCTTTTCATTTTAAGCTCCAAAACTCCTTTTAAAATTTTTCATCAGTCAAGTTTTATTTTTGTAAATCCGCCAAACTTTTTTGCCATTTTGCTGTAAAGAGGTTTCCCCAAGAAAAATTTATAAACCTCATCAGCTCTCTTTACAGGATCAACATCTTTGAATCTTTCAGGATATACAGTCTTGGCAATCCAGAAGGTATTGGCAATTACCGTATCAATATTAGTCGAATAGAAGTTGTACGGCAACTGACCATAGACTCTTCCAGTTTTGAAAGCTGAAAGAGATTTGTAAAAATCCTGATTTTTCTTGTAATCCTGCTTTACAATCTCAAGGTTTGCTTCATCAATAAATATAATGTCTGGGTTCCATTCCAAAATTTTTTCTTTATCAACCATAAACCATCCTTCTTTTCCACTTGTGTCTGCAACATTTAATGCATTAATAGCTAAAAAAGGAAAATATCTTCCCCACGTGCTTTCAAAACCGTGTCCACCTTTAAAGCTTATCGCTCCAATGTACACCTTTGGTTTTTTATTATTTGGAATCTCTTTTGTTCTACTTTGGAAAAAGCCTTTTAATCTCTGCATGTAATTTATAAGTTCTTCAGCTCTTTCATTCTTTCCAACAATTTGTCCTATAATTTTTAAAGACTTGTAAACATTCTCATCAAACAAAAGTTTATTTCCATAGTCAAGTACAACTACTGGCACATTAGTTTTCTGCTGAAGATTATCTGCCTTTGCCCTGTCCAAAAAACCTGCAGCAAATATGATATCTGGCTTTATTGAAATAAGTTTTTCTGGGTCAGGAGAAGAATCTGGTCCGCCTTGCCCAATCACAGGTAATTTTTTGAGTTCAGGGTATGCCATGATATATGTCCTTGAACCTTCTTCCCACATCTTTTCAGCGTTTTCAATTCCAACTATATTCTTTGTCCCGTTGACATACAAAACAAGTCTTAATGCTCCAGGGCCTATTGCAACAATTCTTTTGTTCTTCTTGTTTTCAATTTCTACTTTTCTGCCAAGAAGGTCTGTAATGATGAGTTTAGACAAGGGTTTTTCTTGTTTTGCTTGTTTTGCTTGGCCAGAAAATGTGCTGGATATAATTAAGAAGAAAAGACCCAAAATTGTAAGAATACTTATTGACTTTTTTCTTGCCTTAAAGTAATACGAACAAAAATCTCTGCCCCTCATTAGCTTTTTACCTCCTCTGTGTATATTTGTAAATAAAATAATAAAGCCCACAAAAGGTGATATTCTCACCCATCGTGGGCTTTGTTCTCAAAATCTTTAGTTATACCTTTCTCGAATTTATCTTACCACCAACTCTAAATATTTATAGCACCTTCGTGGTGCTATTTAAGAATAATTCCGACTATCTTGATGCATTTAATTCTGCTTTTAATCTATAATCACTCTATCAGTTTGATTAAGCAATTCATCTAATATTATAATACTAATCTCATTTACAATTTTCAACCTTGTGTCATTAGTTATAAATATTTGTGCCTTTTCAGCTATTCCTGTTGCAATAAATATTGCATCTGGAGTTTTTATTTTATATTTGGCACATAATTTTGCAGCAAGGGTTGCTATATCCTTATCCACTTCTTTAATTATTAAGTTTGGAAATGTAGCTAGGAGTACTTTGTATTTATTCACAAGGACTATATTTTCTTCTTGAAAAGGCTTTGAAAGTAATTCAGTATATACAAGGCTAGAAGTTACCCCATATAGTTGTCCTTTTTGGATTTTTTCAAATAAGGACTTAACTAATGGAAAATAAGTTCTATTCTTCTCTATGAGATATATAAATAAATTAGTATCTAATGCAAGTTTTTGCCCCACTTTTATTGGTCCCATTCTGTTCTCATCTCTTCAATAAATTCTTTACTCTCAAGCTTTTCCCATATCTCCTGCCCTAATCCAGCCAGAGCATCTACATAAGATTCAGGACGTTTCATAATAATCAATTCACCTGTTATATTGTCATAGTCCCATATTATATCATTTCCAAGTCTTTCTATAATATATTTTATTGTGTCCACTGGAATTGATATTTTTTTTACATTATCTATGTCCTTAATTAATTCTGACACAGCTAACATCACCACTCAATTATTTTTCTATTTACTGTATTATTATACCCCTTTATTTGAAAGAAGTAAAGTTTTAGTGAAACCAAGATAGTGTCAAGAGTTTGTAGGAAAATTTTTTATTAAAATACGACTGCATTTAAGAAATTTCCAGTACTTAAGGCTTTTAATACTCTAAATGTCAAATCAACTTTTCCTCTTGCTAAAATTGGCACATTATTCCTTGTGTCCTCAATCTGTTTCTTTATCTTCTTAACATTTTTTCTCACAATTTCTGAGAGTTAAAATAAAATTGTGTCCACTGTATAATTAGTATTGAAACAATCATCAAAGGGAGTTATTTAAAATGAATAAAAACAAAATTATTGAGACTGCTAAAAACATGGCAAAAGAAGCAAGTATTAAATATGTATTGCTTCCTGTGATGATCCTAACCACCAAGCCCTAAAACAACTTAAAGTAAAACCTGCAACACCTGCCTCAAGTCTTGAAATCTCTGTCCCTCGCACACGCTACTTCCAATTTCCGACCTTCTATCCTCTTCTTCCCGCTACAAAAGAGTTGATAGTTTTCCTACTTACCTGCTTATGTCACAAGTATGCCAATGGTTATTCTTGAGCGTTCCCTTGTTCAAACTTTGAAAGCTTTGAATCTTCTATATTCCGAAAATGAAATAGCAAAAATCAAAGAAGACCTTAAAAATGAGCTTGAGTTTCCCAAACAAAGAGAACTTACCTGCAAGTGCTTTTGCTCTTATCATCGATAGTTATTCAAAAGTAAAGTTAAGGATAATTCTAAGAGCAAATTTGCTACTTGCAATGCCTGCCTCGGTATCGACTAAGAAAGGTAAAAAAGACATTTTCGGTGTCTATACTTTCTTCGGCAAAGAAAATAAGGCTTACCTGGATGAAAGTTTTTGACGATTTAATTACAACAGGTCTTAAAGAAGTTTTAATTGTCATAAGCGATGACTTTCCTGGTATTATAGATGCTGTCAAACTTGCTTACCCTCTTTTTTACCTTTAGCTTGCTTTTGTCCACCTCCAACAAAATATCAGAAAACATATGACAAAAGATAAAGCTTTCCACTTTTAACAAGAGTTAAGAACAAACTTAGAATTTCTTCCTCCGATTTTGATTGAGCTGTACTGAAATTTAAAGAACTTTGCAATGGATACCTTTCAAAATATCCTCGATTTTATTGCTGCAATATCAGAAAAAGCAGAGTTTTATTCTGTCCATATGAAATACCCTGAGGAATTAAGAAAGCTTTTTCTACAAACGCCGCTTTATGTGTAAATAGCATGATTGAAAAGGCAAGAAGTAAATTCAGGTGGATACTTTAAGCTGCCTGTGTTTTAGAAATTAATATTTACTTACAGCGAGAGAACTTACGCTATGCAAAATGGAAAAATGGAGTTCCCAGTATTAGAAAATGCATTAACAACATAACCCAACTTTCCAACTTACGTTATAAATTGGAAACACAAAATTCTTGACAAGTCTTGTCACTTGTAATATCTTTTTATTTTGTGTATACTTCAAGGTAGGTACCTCCTTTTTGTGATTATTTCTCGTAAGTTCTAGAACTTACTTAACTATATTTTATCAGGAGGTACCTTTTCTCTTCAAATCTTATTTCTCGTCATTTTCGTTCATTACAGGAATGCTTGTGATTTGGAGTAGTTTTTACAAATTAAAACTATATAATGAAGGGGAATTTTTTCTTCTGTTACTATATTTACCTTATATGGTTATATCTTTTGCCAACCAACCTAAGAAGATTATTATAAACTGGTTAAAATTGTTTATAAAAAATAGGCTTAGCAGAGCAAAAACACCCTGCTAAGCCCAAATTTCTACTTACTTATTTTGATTGATTCGAAGAATTTCCATTTACAAAACCTCTCATACCTCTGCCGTAGCCAATACCTCTGCCTTGCTCAATACCCTGCTTTTGCCCATTTCCACCACCAAATAGTCCATACCCAGTTTGTGGTCTGTTTGCGTAACCCTGTCCGTTGCAGCTATCAATTCGTGCTTTCATCTGTGCTTTTATTGCATCAGCCCATTCTTTTGTAATAACGCCATCTTTTACTTTTTGGTCAACTAAAGCAACTTTTTCTTGATATACAGCATCTTTAAACTTCTCAACTGTCACACCTTTTGACAAAGCTATCTGGTAAAAAGTTTGTCCTTGTGACTTCAAATATACAACCTCATCAACTGTAAGACCTGTCAGCTTTGATACAACTGATGCCATAAACTGAGCACCATATCCTCTCGCCATGTGCAAAACTGAAGTATTATTTGCAGACTGTAAATCAGTGTATGAAACACCTGTTGCGGCAAAAGCAGCCAAGTTCAAGGCAAGCACTAATAAAGCTACGGCTACCACAAAAACTATTTTTCTTTTCATTTAAATCAACCTCCCAAAAATTAAAATTTTGTTTTACAAGTTTTAATATAAAGGTGTTTTGTGAAACTGATGTGAAAAAATTGTGGAGTTTTTGTGAAGAAAATCTTTTTAAATAAATTGTCTTTTGAAAATGGAGATTTTTTCTTAAATCTTTGGTAAAATTTATTTGAGGAATTATGGTTGTTCACATCTAAAATTCACAAGGAGTGAGTTATAGGTTGAAGATATTGTTGATTGAAGATGAAGAAAAGCTAAGAAAAATAATGAAATTGTATCTTGAAAAAGAAGGATTTGAAGTAGAAGAAGCATCGGACGGAAACGAAGCAATCGAAAAATTTCAACCTTCAATGTACTCTGTTGTAATCTTAGATGTGATGTTACCCCAAAAAGATGGCTGGAGTGTGTTGAGAGAAATAAGGAAAAAAGACGATACGCCAGTTATTATGCTTACAGCCCGTGGAGAGGATGATGATAAGATATTCGGATTTGAACTTGGTGCTGATGACTATGTTGTAAAACCTGTCAGTCCCAAGGAGATTGTTGCACGTGTAAAGGCAATTTTAAAGAGAAGTAAAAAATCTGGTTCAGACGAGATTCTGTTCATTGATAAAGCAGCACGAGAGGTATATGTAAAAGGTCAAAAATTAAATCTTACCCAAAAAGAATATGAACTTCTATTGTATTTACACGAAAGACAAAATATTGCTCTTTCAAGAGAACAGATTTTAAACAGTGTATGGGGCTACGAATATTACGGTGACCTCAGAACTGTGGATACACATATTAAAAACTTGCGCGAAAAACTTGGTGAACTCAGAGATTGTATAAAAACAGTAAGAGGATACGGATATAAATTTGAGGTGAAAAAATGAGAAGGATAAGCTTCAAATTACTGATTTATACACTTATTTTACTCTTTTGTATGTTAGTTTTAAGCTTTTTTCTTCAAGGAAATATTGTCACAAGTGGTTTTAAAGCTAATCTAAAAAATAGAATAATTCAATATGCAAAAGACATTTCTGATAAATACAGGAACAACCTTGATTATTCAAGCGAAGCAGACAATATCGCTAATATCATCAATGGAAGCGTATCAATATATGATGCAAACGGAAATTTGATAGAATCTCATGGCAGATTTATGTTTGGAAGAACAAGGAACATTGAAAGACAAGTAATTTTAGATGTATTATCAGGAAAAACTATCTATCGGACAGACCAAAAAACATTTCAAGGAAGTACATTAATTACATTAGGAATACCTGTAATTAACAATAACAAAATTGTAGGAGCAATATTTATCCATACACCTTTGCATGATATTCAAAATGACCTTCAGAATGTCAAGAATCAAATCTTTATGCTTTTTATTATTGCTATTTTGGTATCAATTATTGGTGCATATGTACTTAGCAGTTTATTTACAAAACCCATTCTTAAGATCATTGATGCTGCTAAAGCTATAACAAGTGGAGATTACAATATTAAAATTGATATTAAAAACAAAGACGAAATTGGTGAGCTTGCAAAAACAATCACATTTATGGCTCAAAATCTTTCTAAAACCGAAAAGCTAAGGAGGGACTTTATAGCAAATACAACTCATGAATTGAGAACTCCGCTGAGCATAATAAAAAGTTATGCTGAAGCTATATATGATGACATATTAAACAAAGACCAAATTAAAGAATATGCCTACTCAATCATGGTTGAGGCCGACCACCTAAATAATCTTATAAATGAAATTCTTGAGCTATCAAAACTACAATCTGGTACTATACAGTTGAATATACAACCTATAAACTTAAAAAGCCTTTTTAATGAAATTATCAGCGAAGTAAACATTATAAAAGGAAATAGGAAGTTTTGGCTTTTTGAAGATGATATCGTAACAAAAGCTGATAGCAAACTTCTAAAAAGGGCTTTTAGCAACATTATTATCAATGCTGTCAATCATACAAACGACACAGGAAACGTTTATATAAAAGCTGAAAAAGAAAATGACTTTATCAAAGTATCAATCAAAGATGATGGGGAAGGTATTGATGAAGCAGAGTTGCCTTATATTTTCAATAGATTTTACAGCAAAAGTGCAAAAAAAGGAATAGGCGGGCTGGGCTTAGCAATAGCAAAAGAGATAATACAAATGCATAATGGTGAAATTAGTGTATTTAGTAAAAAAGGAGAAGGTGCTGAGTTTGTGGTAAAACTCAAATATTAATTAAACTATTTAAGTGCTAAAAAGGGCTGGGATGTAAATCTATACCAGCCCTAAGAATTTACTTACAACTTCTATTAATATTATCTTTTAGCTCTATTTTCGAAAAATATTAACTTTTTAACTTTTCAACAATTCTATCAACTATCCTTTCCTGATACCCCGAAAGCTTTAATTCTTTCATTTTACTGCATACATCAAAAAGCTCTGGGCTTTTTACGTTTCGGAGCATCACAAGTCTCTTTTGTGAAATTCTATTATTAGATAAAGACAAAAGATAACTTTCTTCATCTAGGCAAAGAGGAATAGCACCATAGTTTTGAACAATCCTATCCGCTATCAAGAGTCCTTCAGGGTCAAAGTCACCTGAATAAAATATAGTAAAGCCTCCTTTACAAAGACTTTCAAGCAAAATCTTTGTAGAAAGTCTTAGCTGCCCGTTTGTACAAATGAGAGAAATATCACTGCAAGCTTGCATCAGCATTGAAAACACAGCAGGGTTTTCTACAACCACAATTTTATTTGAATATCCAAAAAACTGCTTGTAATCCTTAATGGTATAAAGAGGCAGAATCACCGGCTTTTTTTGCAAAGCAAAGATTTTGAGCGCTTCGTCCTCTTTTTCGTTTTCTGTAATTGCACCTATACCATACACTAAACACCAGTTTGAAAGCTCATCTATGACAATGTTGTGCATGTACAAAAGCTCTGCTTTTTCTTCTGAAGACTTTGGATATTCAACATTTTTCAGCAGGCTTAAAATCTTCAAAAATATCTTGCCACTGTCGCGGTCTTCGTCAAAAAAGTGGGGGTCATGTGCTATTCTGGTTGCAAACACTGCAAGACTTTCAATTTTTTCTGGCTTTGTTGCGGCAGCTTTTATGCTATGGCTTAAAATATTTAAAAGCTTTTCTTCAGAATATTTCTTAAAATACCCTTCAAACCATTTGAAATTTTCTTTTACAGCTTGAAATACACACTCACTATCTGTGCCGTTTGCCAACTGTTTTTCTAACTTTTCAAGAAAACTTGAAAGTTGCTTTTGTCTGCTTTCTTTTTCTTCTTTTTTTGTCAAAACATCTTTTTTCAATACGTGTGATAGCACATCTTTAAAATCAAGCGAAGAAAATTTGGTCTGCTCAAATCTCTTTTGCGCAAACTCTTTTACATTGATAACTACTTTATCACCGCTTATAATTCTTCCAAGATATCGCGAAAGCATCTCTTTTTCAACTGGATCTGGCTTTTCAAGCACAACCCTGCCTGAAAACCTGCCAAGTGATCTGTATTTATCATATATGAGCTCCAGCACACGCGAAAAACCCTTGTGCGAAAAGTATTCTATGCACTCTTGTAAAAGCTTTTTATCGCTCATATCTCCACCAACACCTTCTTGTACCCGTTCCAGATGTATTTTACTTTGAGAACACAGCCTTTGCTTCGGTCTGAAATAAGTTCATAAATGCAAAGACCTGGCACTGTTTTGTAATCTCCCCACAGAATCTGAGAGTTCATAATATAGTCAAATTCAAGATTTTCAATAAGTTCAAACATCTTTTCAATGTTGTTCTCATCAACGCCAGCAAACGCCTCATCAAGCGCAATTATGCGCGGTGCAAAACTTGCAGCGCTCTGGTACTTTGCATAAAGAGCTGCTAAAAGTGGAACATAAATGGAAAGTGCTTTTTCGCCACCAGAAAACTTGTCGTATGCGTTGTTTGTAAGCTCTCTTTTGTTTTCCATACCTCTTTGATAATAGAGCCTGAACTCAAACCACTGCCTGTAATCCAAAATCTCTTTCATTATCTCATAAAGACTTCGAAAACTGTCGGGTGAGTCCTGAAGTCTTTTTGCTCTTTCAATACGTGCCCTGAAGTGTCTCACAACCTTTTGTTTATCTTCATCAGTTGCAATAGACAAGTCTTTGCTCATGAGTCCTATCAACTCCGCAGTTGAAAGCTCATCTTCAAGTTCCTGCTTTTTCTGCTCCCACGAAAGTCTGAACTTAAGAGCACCTGACAAGTCCATGCCGTCCATCAGCGCATTCATTCTCTTTACCCAGTCCTGAGCAAGCATTATCTTACTTGAGATTCTTCGCCCTATGTCTTTTATCAAAACCTCTTCAAAAAGCTCTCTTTCCTGCTGGGTGATAAGATTTTTCTTCTCGATTATTTCAGATTCTATTTTCTCCAAAAACTCATAAAACGAAAGCAGTCGCCCATCCTTCTTTGCTGTCCATAAATATCTTGCATAACCAGTTTTATCATCCTCTTTAAGATAAAGATTTGCTCCAAACTCTGCAAGCTGCACCTGTGCCGCATAGTGTGCCGATATGAGCCTTTGCAAAACCTGGTTCAAATCCTTAGATTTAAACTCACTGGCAAAGCTACTTTTTTCCTTTGCAAACTCTAAAAGCCTTTTCTCATCTTCAAGGTTTTCTTCTCGGAATACAAAACCAAAACCAAGTTCAATCTTTAGTATCTCAAGGCTATTTGAATATTCTTCTTTAGCCTTTTCAAGGTGTAAGCCTTTTATCTCAATCAAAGTCTCAAGCTGTGATATTTTTGCAATTGTTCCCTGCAGACTTTTGTTGAAATCTTCTATCTCTTTCGGAATACTATTAAGACGCTGTATAGCTCTTTTTTCCT
>Ga0073360_172_pt1 | contig 12862 bp, 12 predicted proteins | sample YelNatPosite1Avi_FD_63906 | JGI IMG/M metagenome (GOLD analysis project Ga0073360, IMG submission 63906) | Hot spring thermophilic microbial communities from Obsidian Pool, Yellowstone National Park, USA - site 1 Avi (version 2) (version 2) | ecosystem: Environmental > Aquatic > Thermal springs >... | reverse complement strand
GGTCTATGTATTTAATCTTTACATGTGAAGATTTCTCAGCATATTTCTGTATGAACTCAGAGATCACAGGATTTTCATTTCCGGTAGGGAAAAGAGCATAAATTGTAACATCTTTTTTTTAGGTTTTTCAAAAGGTCAACTGTAGGTTTTGAAAGTGAATAAAGTCTGTGTGTGTAAGATCAAGTTTTGCCGGAATTTGTCCCACAAGAAGGTTCAATACTATCAGTATAGCTATAACAGATGCAGTTAGCATAGCAGCGTATCCGCCATATTTGAACTTTCTTGTTTTAAATGAACTTTTAATAGCTTTAAAATCAAGCTTCACTATTTCTTCCCCCTTTTTTAACTCCATCTTCTTTTTTCAAGTACTCTTATAGTGAGGAATATAAATACAAATATAAAAGATAGATAGTAAACTATTGATGATAAGTCCAGAAGTCCATTTGTAAATTTTTGGTATCTGCTTAAAAGCGAAAACCACTTGAAAAATCTAACTATAGCATTGTCATAAAATTCAGGTTTTAAGATGTACACAGCAATAAATACTGCAGCACCTACAACTGTTGCTGAAATGCTTATAATTAAATTCCTTATTGTGAGATAAATCCATGCCCCAACAAGCCCAACAAGGATCAAAACGAACACAAATCCTGCAACTCTATCTGTCGGAAGAGCACTTTCAAGCCAATCTATTACCCATGTCAAAAGCAGAGCTGCAAATGTTACAACTGCAGCAACAAACTGATTTTCAGTAAGTGAAGATATAAATAGTCCTATGGAAATAAAAGAGCATCCAAGAAGGAAAAAGCCTATATATGCTCCTAAGGTTTCTGCTACAGGTATATCACCGTAAAGAGAAAGAATTATTGGGTATAATATAGTAACAGCAATTGTAACAACAAAAACAGTTACAGCAGCCAAATACTTTCCAAGTACAATTTCAGTAAGTTTCAGTGGGGATGTCAAAAGCAGCTGGTCTGTCTTTGTTCTTGCCTCTTCGCTCAAGAGTCTCATTGTAAGTACTGGAACAACAACCAAGAATATAAAAGTTATATTACCCAGTACTGATGTATAATTAGGGCTTGCCGAAAACAGGTTTGACACTGCAAAGAAAAATCCAGAGATTAAAAGGAAGAATCCCATGAATATATAGCCTGTTGGTGTTGAAAAATATATTTTTAGCTCTTTTTTCAAAACTGCACTCATACAGCTTCAGCCTCCTTCTCCTCGGTAGTAAGCTGCAGGAATATCTCTTCAAGTGTCAGGTCAACCGCTCTCATCATCAAGATAGGAAGTCTTGCTTCACTCAGTGCATAGAATATATCTGCCCTTATATCCAAATTATTTTCTGCTTCAACAATAACCTCAACAGTGTTTGGTTCTTTCGGTCCGATAAATTCTATGTATTTTACTCCTGGCACCTTTTCAAGGATTCCATAAACCTTTTGCTTTTGTCCCAAAACCCTCATTTGAAGTTTGCTTCCATGAGTAAGTCTTTTAGATAAATTCTCAGGTGTGTCGCTGGCAACTATCTTGCCTTTATTAATTATAAGCACTCTTTCACATACTGCACTTACTTCTGGCAGGATATGAGAACTCAATATTATTGTGTGTTCACTTCTAAGATTTTTTATAACAGTCCTTATCTCAATTATCTGTTTTGGGTCAAGTCCAATTGTTGGCTCATCCAAAATTAAAACAGGAGGATTGCCAATTAAAGCCTGAGCAAGACCAACCCTCTGCTTATATCCTTTTGAAAGATTTTTTATGAGCCTGTTTCTTACATGAGCAATGCCAACAGTTTCCATTATCTTATCCATACTTCTTTTTTTCTCTTTCTTATCAACCTTTTTGATATCGCTAACAAAATCAAGGTATTCTTGCACAGTCATATCCATATAAAGTGGTGGGTTTTCAGGAAGGTATCCAATTCTTTTTTTCACCTCTTCTGGTTCTTCTAAGATGTCAAATCCGTCAACATATGCAGTACCTTCTGTAGGTGATAAATATCCTGTGATTATATTCATTGTTGTAGATTTGCCAGCACCATTTGGGCCCAGAAAACCTACAATTTCCCCTTTTTGGACTTCGAAAGAGATGTCATGAATGGCATAGTGCTGGCCATACTTTTTAGTTAAGTGTTCTACCTTTATCAAAAATTATCCCTCCTCCAAAATCAATAAAGTATATGAGCACACAACTTTAATTATAGTATAAACTATATCACAATGTGTTAACAATTTGTTAAATAAAAAAATAGATAGAGGTGAAAATATTGCAAAGATACAAACAAAAAAGCTGCCAGGCAGATTGGCAGCTTTTTGTATGTAAATGCTCTTTAATTCTTCACACCCTTCAAAAAAGCTATATCTTGCATATTCTTACCACAAACAGACTCGATTACAACCATGTCTTTTTCAAGCCTTGTTATCTTCTCGGAGTTCTCTTCAGTCTTAACAAAAGCAGCTGATGTTCTTCTTTGTTTTTAGATATCTCAGAGGAGAGAAGTCCTTCAATGCGTGCAAGCTGATGAGTAAAATTGTCATGTTCTGCTTTATTTACCTGTGCCAAGTGCTCTAAAGCTTTTAGAATTTGGGTGTTTTCAGCAACTTGTAATTCTAACCTTTCAACTCTTGCCTCAAGTGCATCCATTCTCTTTTCAAGGCTTTCTACCCTTCTTTCAAGACTCTCAACTCTTCTTTCGAGGCTTTCAACCCTCTTTTCAAGGCTTTCAACTTTCTTTTCAAGCCTGTCAACCTTTTGGTCAAGCACAGTGACCTTTTCCAGTATTAATTCCAGTATTTCCCTATCACTCATTGCTATTCTCCTTAAAGTTTTGCTTGTTTTTCTTAATTATAACACAAACATGGAATAAAAATCTATACAATTATATCCAGAAAACATAAGCTATAAATATAATATACAACACTCCACCAAACAAGAGTGCAAATGGATTGACGCTTTTTTTAATTTTAACCCACAAAAGATTTAAAACGGCAGACGAAAAAGCTAAAATTGCGGATACCATTGTAATTCCTTTCAAATCCCATGGAGTAAATATTATACCAAAAACAACAGGGACAGATGATTGAAATACCATAGCACCTGTTATGTTTCCAATTGCAAGGGTGTCTTTTTTCTTGCCAATCCATATTACAGAATTCAGCTTTTCAGGAAGTTCTGTTGCAATTGGTGTTATGATGATTGAAAGAACAAGTGCTGAGATTCCAATCAAAGTGGCAACTTTCTGCACATATTCAACAAAAAGGTGTGCACCAAAGATTATTATAGCAAGTGACAGAATAAGCTGAACGCTTATCCAAAGAAGATTGTTTGGGAGCTTTAGAAATTTTGTGAAATACAGCTCTTCCAGCTCTTGAGTTTCTTCATTTTCAGACTTATCCGCAAGCGTCTTTTTTACATAGATAAGATAAGCAACAAAAAGAATAAGTGCAATTATTGTTCTTATAACCTTATGGTTGTGTATAAACGTTGTGGCAACAGCAATGCCATAGACAATTATAAAGTAGGTAAGGTCTCTTTCAAATACACTCAAGTCAACATTCATTTTTAAAGTTCTTTTTTTGAGCAGGGTGTAAACTATTACTGCAAGACCTGTAATAAAGAATGCAAGTGTTCCAAGCATAAAAGGTGCACCGGCAATTGCACCAATTCCAACTTGGTGAGAACTTTCACCCTTTGCAAAAAGTATTGCAATAATAGGTATGAGTGTTTCCGGTAATGCAGTACCAACCGCAGCTAAAATGCTTCCAACTGCTCCCTCGGCAAGGTTTAGCTTTTTACCAAACCATTCAACAGCATTTGTAAAAAAGGTACATCCCAAAAGTATCACAAATAGAGAAATAATCAGTTTTAAGACGTATCCGACTACCATTTTGTCATCCCTTTCTTTTGTTAATGTTTCTTAATAAGAATACAACTACCAAATAAAAAGTGTCAACAAAGATCTGTGTAATGGTTTTTGCCTGATAATGTTTTTGAAATTATTCTTTGTGGAAGTGCCGTGTAAAATATTTTACAACTTCCACAATAGGGATTATAGAAAGTGATGCCAAGATTATGATTGTCCATTGTGAAAAATTGAGGTATGACAATTTAAATAACTCCCTTAATGGAGGAACTATTAAAACTACAACCTGAAGCAAAAACGAGGCTATAAAAGCAAGGTTTAAATATTTGTTTGAAAATACACCCATTTTGAATAGCGAATTAATGTTTGAACGCACATTGTATGCGTGAGCAAGTTGTATGAGGCTGAGCGTCATGAAAGTCATAGTGATGGCAGTTTTGTGGCCATATAATTTGTTTCCAATAAAGAATACCAATAATGTTATCAAGCCTTTTAGAAAACCTTGATACAGGATTGAAAAGCCAAGTCCACCTGCAAATATATTTTCTGAAGTTTTCTTTGGTTTTCTCTTCATTACGTCACTTTCTGCTTTTTCCATACCCAGTGCCAAAGCAGGGAAAGTGTCGGTCACAAGATTTACCCACAGGATATGAATTGGATACAATACCACCCAGTTTAAAAGGGTTGCAAAAAAGAGTGTTACAACCTCTCCAATATTTGAAGAAAGTAAAAACTGTATGGTTTTTCGTATATTGTCGTAAATCTTTCTTCCTTCTTCAACAGCTGCAACAATAGTTGCAAAGTTATCATCTGCTAAAATAACATCAGATACATTTTTGGTAACGTCAGTCCCGGTTATTCCCATACCAATTCCAATATCAGCAGCTTTTAATGCAGGTGCGTCGTTTACCCCATCACCTGTCATTGCAACTATTTTGCCATGACTTTTCCAGCTAGTTACAATTCTTAATTTGTGCTCAGGAGAGACTCTTGCATATACTCTCACTTCTTTTACTTTTTCTTTTTTCCTTTTTCAATTATATTTTTCCATACACTTTAAGTCTTTCTTCTGCCTCTTCAAAGGAAAGTCCGCTTAAACTTGTTTTGAGATTTTCCAAAACGGTCTCTACAGTTTTAGAGTGAAAATCAGAAAGATTTGCAAAACCCATAATAGTTTTGTCAGCAGTTTTAAAACACTTTAAAAGCAGCTCAAAAACACTTTTGAAAAAGGAGGGATTTGAGCTTGAATCAAAATTTTTCTGATTTTCACTCTAAAACTGTAGAGACCGTTTTGGAAAATCTCAAAACAAGTTTAAGCGGACTTTCCTTTGAAGAGGCAGAAGAAAGACTTAAAGTGTATGGAAAAAATATAATTGAAAAAGGAAAAAAGAAAAAGTAAAAGAAGTGAGAGTATATGCAAGAGTCTCTCCTGAGCACAAATTAAGAATTGTAACTAGCTGGAAAAGTCATGGCAAAATAGTTGCAATGACAGGTGATGGGGTAAACGACGCACCTGCATTAAAAGCTGCTGATATTGGAATTGGTATGGGAATAACCGGGACTGACGTTACCAAAAATGTATCTGATGTTATTTTAGCAGATGATAACTTTGCAACTATTGTTGCAGCTGTTGAAGAAGGAAGAAAGATTTACGACAATATACGAAAAACCATACAGTTTTTACTTTCTTCAAATATTGGAGAGGTTGTAACACTCTTTTTTTGCAACCCTTTTAAACTGGGTGGTATTGTATCCAATTCATATCCTGTGGGTAAATCTTGTGACCGACACTTTCCCTGCTTTGGCACTGGGTATGGAAAAAGCAGAAAGTGACGTAATGAAGAGAAAACCAAAGAAAACTTCAGAAAATATATTTGCAGGTGGACTTGGCTTTTCAATCCTGTATCAAGGTTTTCTAAAAGGCTTGATAACATTATTGGTATTCTTTATTGGAAACAAATTATATGGCCACAAAACTGCCATCACTATGACTTTCATGACGCTCAGCCTCATACAACTTGCTCACGCATACAATGTGCGTTCAAACATTAATTCGCTATTCAAAATGGGTGTATTTTCAAACAAATATTTAAACCTTGCTTTTATAGCCTCGTTTTTGCTTCAGGTTGTAGTTTTAATAGTTCCTCCATTAAGGGAGTTATTTAAATTGTCATACCTCAATTTTTCACAATGGACAATCATAATCTTGGCATCACTTTCTATAATCCCTATTGTGGAAGTTGTAAAATATTTTACACGGCACTTCCACAAAGAATAATTTCAAAAACATTATCAGGCAAAAACCATTACACAGATCTTTGTTGACACTTTTTATTTGGTAGTTGTATTCTTATTAAGAAACATTAACAAAAGAAAGGGATGACAAAATGGTAGTCGGATACGTCTTAAAACTGATTATTTCTCTATTTGTGATACTTTTGGGATGTACCTTTTTTACAAATGCTGTTGAATGGTTTGGTAAAAAGCTAAACCTTGCCGAGGGAGCAGTTGGAAGCATTTTAGCTGCGGTTGGTACTGCATTACCGGAAACACTCATACCTATTATTGCAATACTTTTTGCAAAGGGTGAAAGTTCTCACCAAGTTGGAATTGGTGCAATTGCCGGTGCACCTTTTATGCTTGGAACACTTGCATTCTTTATTACAGGTCTTGCAGTAATAGTTTACACCCTGCTCAAAAAAAGAACTTTAAAAATGAATGTTGACTTGAGTGTATTTGAAAGAGACCTTACCTACTTTATAATTGTCTATGGCATTGCTGTTGCCACAACGTTTATACACAACCATAAGGTTATAAGAACAATAATTGCACTTATTCTTTTTGTTGCTTATCTTATCTATGTAAAAAAGACGCTTGCGGATAAGTCTGAAAATGAAGAAACTCAAGAGCTGGAAGAGCTGTATTTCACAAAATTTCTAAAGCTCCCAAACAATCTTCTTTGGATAAGCGTTCAGCTTATTCTGTCACTTGCTATAATAATCTTTGGTGCACACCTTTTTGTTGAATATGTGCAGAAAGTTGCCACTTTGATTGGAATCTCAGCACTTGTTCTTTCAATCATCATAACACCAATTGCAACAGAACTTCCTGAAAAGCTGAATTCTGTAATATGGATTGGCAAGAAAAAAGACACCCTTGCAATTGGAAACATAACAGGTGCTATGGTATTTCAATCATCTGTCCCTGTTGTTTTTGGTATAATATTTACTCCATGGGATTTGAAAGGAATTACAATGGTATCCGCAATTTTAGCTTTTTCGTCTGCCGTTTTAAATCTTTTGTGGGTTAAAATTAAAAAAAGCGTCAATCCATTTGCACTCTTGTTTGGTGGAGTGTTGTATATTATATTTATAGCTTATGTTTTCTGGATATAATTGTATAGATTTTTATTCCATGTTTGTGTTATAATTAAGAAAAACAAGCAAAACTTTAAGGAGAATAGCAATGAGTGATAGGGAAATACTGGAATTAATACTGGAAAAGGTCACTGTGCTTGACCAAAAGGTTGACAGGCTTGAAAAGAAAGTTGAAAGCCTTGAAAAGAGGGTTGAAAGCCTCGAAAGAAGAGTTGAGAGTCTTGAAAGAAGGGTAGAAAGCCTTGAAAAGAGAATGGATGCACTTGAGGCAAGAGTTGAAAGGTTAGAATTACAAGTTGCTGAAAACACCCAAATTCTAAAAGCTTTAGAGCACTTGGCACAGGTAAATAAAGCAGAACATGACAATTTTACTCATCAGCTTGCACGCATTGAAGGACTTCTCTCCTCTGAGATATCTAAAAACAAAGAAGAACATCAGCTGCTTTTTGTTAAGACTGAAGAGAACTCCGAGAAGATAACAAGGCTTGAAAAAGACATGGTTGTAATCGAGTCTGTTTGTGGTAAGAATATGCAAGATATAGCTTTTTTGAAGGGTGTGAAGAATTAAAGAGCATTTACATACAAAAAGCTGCCAATCTGCCTGGCAGCTTTTTTGTTTGTATCTTTGCAATATTTTCACCTCTATCTATTTTTTTATTTAACAAATTGTTAACACATTGTGATATAGTTTATACTATAATTAAAGTTGTGTGCTCATATACTTTATTGATTTTGGAGGAGGGATAATTTTTGATAAAGGTAGAACACTTAACTAAAAAGTATGGCCAGCACTATGCCATTCATGACATCTCTTTCGAAGTCCAAAAAGGGGAAATTGTAGGTTTTCTGGGCCCAAATGGTGCTGGCAAATCTACAACAATGAATATAATCACAGGATATTTATCACCTACAGAAGGTACTGCATATGTTGACGGATTTGACATCTTAGAAGAACCAGAAGAGGTGAAAAAAAGAATTGGATACCTTCCTGAAAACCCACCACTTTATATGGATATGACTGTGCAAGAATACCTTGATTTTGTTAGCGATATCAAAAAGGTTGATAAGAAAGAGAAAAAAAGAAGTATGGATAAGATAATGGAAACTGTTGGCATTGCTCATGTAAGAAACAGGCTCATAAAAAATCTTTCAAAAGGATATAAGCAGAGGGTTGGTCTTGCTCAGGCTTTAATTGGCAATCCTCCTGTTTTAATTTTGGATGAGCCAACAATTGGACTTGACCCAAAACAGATAATTGAGATAAGGACTGTTATAAAAAATCTTAGAAGTGAACACACAATAATATTGAGTTCTCATATCCTGCCAGAAGTAAGTGCAGTATGTGAAAGAGTGCTTATAATTAATAAAGGCAAGATAGTTGCCAGCGACACACCTGAGAATTTATCTAAAAGACTTACTCATGGAAGCAAACTTCAAATGAGGGTTTTGGGACAAAAGCAAAAGGTTTATGGAATCCTTGAAAAGGTGCCAGGAGTAAAATACATAGAATTTATCGGACCGAAAGAACCAAACACTGTTGAGGTTATTGTTGAAGCAGAAAATAATTTGGATATAAGGGCAGATATATTCTATGCACTGAGTGAAGCAAGACTTCCTATCTTGATGATGAGAGCGGTTGACCTGACACTTGAAGAGATATTCCTGCAGCTTACTACCGAGGAGAAGGAGGCTGAAGCTGTATGAGTGCAGTTTTGAAAAAAGAGCTAAAAATATATTTTTCAACACCAACAGGCTATATATTCATGGGATTCTTCCTTTTAATCTCTGGATTTTTCTTTGCAGTGTCAAACCTGTTTTCGGCAAGCCCTAATTATACATCAGTACTGGGTAATATAACTTTTATATTCTTGGTTGTTGTTCCAGTACTTACAATGAGACTCTTGAGCGAAGAGGCAAGAACAAAGACAGACCAGCTGCTTTTGACATCCCCACTGAAACTTACTGAAATTGTACTTGGAAAGTATTTGGCTGCTGTAACTGTTTTTGTTGTTACAATTGCTGTTACTATATTATACCCAATAATTCTTTCTCTTTACGGTGATATACCTGTAGCAGAAACCTTAGGAGCATATATATAGGCTTTTTCCTTCTTGGATGCTCTTTTATTTCCATAGGACTATTTATATCTTCACTTACTGAAAATCAGTTTGTTGCTGCAGTTGTAACATTTGCAGCTCTGCTTTTGACATGGGTAATAGATTGGCTTGAAAGTGCTCTTCCGACAGATAGAGTTGCAGGATTTGTGTTCGTTTTGATCCTTGTTGGGCTTGTTGGGGCATGGATTTATCTCACAATAAGGAATTTAATTATAAGCATTTCAGCAACAGTTGTAGGTGCTGCAGTATTTATTGCTGTGTACATCTTAAAACCTGAATTTTATGACAATGCTATAGTTAGATTTTTCAAGTGGTTTTCGCTTTTAAGCAGATACCAAAAATTTACAAATGGACTTCTGGACTTATCATCAATAGTTTACTATCTATCTTTTATATTTGTATTTATATTCCTCACTATAAGAGTACTTGAAAAAAGAAGATGGAGTTAAAAAAGGGGGAAGAAATAGTGAAGCTTGATTTTAAAGCTATTAAAAGTTCATTTAAAACAAGAAAGTTCAAATATGGCGGATACGCTGCTATGCTAACTGCATCTGTTATAGCTATACTGATAGTATTGAACCTTCTTGTGGGACAAATTCCGGCAAAACTTGATCTTACACACAACAGACTTTATTCACTTTCAAAACCTACAGTTGACCTTTTGAAAAACCTAAAAAAAGATGTTACAATTTATGCTCTTTTCCCTACCGGAAATGAAAATCCTGTGATCTCTGAGTTCATACAGAAATATGCTGAGAAATCTTCACATGTAAAGATTAAATACATAGACCCTTACAAAAATCCAGGATTTGTTAAAAAGTACGATACAAGCGGTTCTGGCATTGATGAGGGTTCGCTTATTGTCGAAAGCGGAAATAAGTTTAGAGTAATCAACAGATACGACATGGTTGATTACTCATATAATGAACAGACAGGTGAATCAAATGTAACAGGTCTTACAATAGAACAAAAACTTACACCTGCAATCTTGTATGTTACATCGGACAAAAACCCTGTTTTGTACGAGCTAAAAGGTCATGGAGAGGACACGCTGGTTAGCCTTGGCGTTTCAAGTGAGATTGAGGCTGCAAACTATGAAATAAGAGATTTGAATCTTCTTACTGAAAAGAGCGTACCTCAAGATGCAACAGCTGTTGTAGTAATCTCTCCAAAAACAGATATCTCAGACATTGAGCTCAAAAAATTAAAAGACTATATAAATGGCGGCGGACGTGTAATGTTTTTAATGGATCTATTGAAAGATGAACTCAAAAACTTCAACAGCCTGTTTGAAAGTTTGGGAGTAAGACTTGAACATGGAATTGTCATGGAAGGTGACAATAACTACAACGCAGGAAATCCTGTGTGGATACTGCCAAAGCTTGAATCACACGATATTGTAAACCCAATTGATATTAACAACATGTATATGCTCATACCAAATGCTCAGCCAATTGTTGAAACAAAGTTCAAGAAAAGAACAATCACCATCGAAAAACTTCTTACAACAACATCTAATTCTTGGCTCAGAAAAGATTTGAACTCAACATCGCTTAACAAAGAAAAAGGTGATGAGAGCGGTCCGTTTACTCTTGCTGTTGCTATTACTGATAAAGCAGATGCTCTCAATGCAAAATTAAGACCAAGAGATGCAAAAATTGTTATAGTTGGCAACGCAACATTTTTGAACAGTCAGTTTTCAAAAAGTGTTCCGGGGAATCTGAACTTTGTTATAAATGCTCTCAACTGGCTTCAAGATAAAAAAGATACTTTGCAAATTCAGCCTAAGGATCTCACAACCTTTAGACTAAATATTAGTACTACCCAGGCTATGATTTGGGCAGCAATCACTGTTATTGGAATACCTATTGTTATTTTGATATTAGGTCTTACAATCTGGCTGAGGAGGAGACATCTATGAGAAAGAAAAAAAACAGGCTTTTTACAGCTATATCTGTTCTTTTAATTTTAGTACTTGTAATTGGTGCATATTTCTACGTAAGCTATATAAATAAAAAAAGAAAGAGGCTGAAGAAAAAAAGTCTCCATCTACTATATGGATAGCAAACTTTGACAGAAATAAGATTACAAAGATTGATATCAAGCACGATGATATTCACCTTGTGCTTGAAAAAGTCAAAAACAAGTGGATTGTAAATGGAATCAATAACCCTCTTTATTTTGACCAAGACAAGATAGACGACATAGCATTTTCGTGTGCCCAAATGACAGCCGAAAAAATAGCTGACACTAACCCTAAAGACCTCAAAAAATACGGGCTTGACAATCCAAAATCAATTGTTGAGGCAACTTTCAGCGACGGGAAAAAAGTCACATTTTATCTTGGTTCTGAAACGCCAATAACTTCCACTTATTATTTAATGAAAAAAGGCGACCCAAAAGTCTATGTTGTGTGGACAAACCACGCAGAAAACTTTACTGTAAAACCTCAGAAGCTTTTGAGTGTCAAAATACCAGAGATAGATACGCAAAATATTACCTATGTCAAACTTGTCAGAAAAGGTCAGCCTACAATTGAAATTAAAAAAGTTGATGAAAAGAATAAAGAAGATAATGAATGGAAATACTATGTAAGACTCTGGAACCTTGTTCAGCCATACAGCCAGCCAGTGGGAGTCGCAAGCGATAAGTTTTCAGAGTTCATTGAAAATGTTCCAAACTTCAGTCCTGAAGACATTGTAGGCGAAGATGTTTACAATCCTAAGTACGGACTGCAGTCACCAAGAATTGAGCTCATCGTAAAGGATAACAAAAATACTTTGCATCTTTTTGTGGGTAACAATGTAGATGATTCAACTGTTTACTGTAAAATGGCAGACTCAAAAGTTGTATTTACAATGTCAACTTATAAGACTGAATTCATGAACACCATAAAACCATTTGACCTTATCGAAAAGTTTGCTTATATTGTAAACATCGATTATGTTGACAAGATTGAAATCTTTACTAAGGATAAGAAACATACACTTATACTTGATAAAAAGCTTATTAAAAAAGCTACAAGCGAAGAAGAATCTGATGAGTACAAATACAATTTCCAGGCTGACGGAAGAAAGATTGATGAAGATACTTTCAAAAAGTTCTATCAGGAAATCATTGGCCTGCTAATTGATGGCGAAAACGACAAAAAGCCAACAGGCACACCCGAGGTTACCATGAAGTTCTATCTTGTCAACAAAAAGGTTGATGTGATGGAGTACATTCCTTACAACGACGACTTTTACATGGTTGTTCGAAATGGAAAGTCTGACTTTGTGATTGCAAAAGAACAGGTTCAAAAGATGCTGAAAGATTTAGAAGACTTGGTTGCAGGCAAGTACAAACCACCTGAAAACTAAAAGTTTAAAACAGTAAGGCTGTCGAAACATTACGACAGCCTTTGTTTTTATTTATATGTAATGTATTTTGCTTAATATCTTTATATCATTTTTAGTTTTTTGATATTGTATGTGCACCTGCTAATAAATTAAAATGAA
>Ga0073360_167_pt1 | contig 13897 bp, 7 predicted proteins | sample YelNatPosite1Avi_FD_63906 | JGI IMG/M metagenome (GOLD analysis project Ga0073360, IMG submission 63906) | Hot spring thermophilic microbial communities from Obsidian Pool, Yellowstone National Park, USA - site 1 Avi (version 2) (version 2) | ecosystem: Environmental > Aquatic > Thermal springs > Hot... | reverse complement strand
TAAGTGTGGGTGGCAAGCCAAAAAGAAAGGTAAAATACTCTGACTTTGCAGTGCTGTCGCGAAAAATTCAAAACATTGCTCATATTTACAAAAGGGTGTTTGAGGATTATGATGTTCCACTTGATATTAACTTCAAAAGAGGGCTTTTGGAGCAAAAAGAGATAGTACCGCTTTTAGGCCTTCTTGAGATTTTGCAGTATCCAGACAAAAAATCCGGGTACTTAAGACTTCTTGCAAATGACATATTTAAAGTGGACAAATTCACGCTTCTCTTTTACGAGATGAGCAAAATAGAATGCTATGTTCCAGAAGATGTTTTAAAATTTATTGCAAAACAGCGTGATAACCTGTTTGTCCAAAAGATTTCAGAGATTTTATATGAGTTTGAAGACATGTTCGAATATAGCTACAAGGTCTACAAGTTTTTTGGCAAGGGTGCATACGAAAATGTCAGACTTTTCTATGACTTGGCAGAAGAGAGCAAAAGTTTTTCGATAGAAGAACTTTACAATTTTATAAATTATCAAGGCGAAAGGTTTTCAAGCTTTTCTTCTCTTGATGACAGCGCAGTACTTATCAGCATACATTCAGCAAAAGGACTCAGCTTTCCAATAGTGTTTTTGGTCGGACTTTGCGAGAGCACAGGGTACTTTCCGGCAGAAGTCCAAAACTGAGAGGCTCTTATGATACAAGCACAAGAGAGTATAGAATTGCTCCTTTTTGGATGGAAAAAGAATACACAAGAATAAAGAATATATCAAAACAGCAGGAAAAAGAAGAGGGAAAAAGGCTTTTTTATGTTGCCATAACAAGACCGATGGCAGGGCTTTTCTTGATAAACTCAAGCTTAAGAGAAGCTATAAAGAAAAGAGGAGGGGTAAAGTCGTTTGGTGAAGAGGTGGGTTTGAATTACATTCTCGCAAAGGCAGAGGAGATTGGAATTGAAAAAGAAGTTGTGGAGATAAAAGACACTGAAGAAGATCTATCTAATGATTTTACTTGTAAACAGAAAAATACAATTGAAAGTACATTACCTCTAATGATTTTACCTGACGAGTTTGAAAATAGGTTTAAGTTTTTGTCACCTTCACACATAATGGATTTTAAAAGATGTCCTGCCATGTTTTCGTTAAAGTATATTATGGGTCTTCCAGTTTTTGATGAACTGAGCTCAAAAGAGGAGATACAACAGAACGCAAAAGTACTTGGTACAACCGTTCACAGAGTTTTAGAGCTCACGAGCTTGAAAGATATTAAGAGTTTGGATACCAACATTGCCTTAGCCGTGCTTGAAAATGACTTTGAAAGTGAAAAGATTGTGAGAGAGCTTATTTTAAACTTTTTTGAAAGTCAGTTTGTAAAGGAAATCAAAGATAAAGTGATAAAAGAGGAAAGCGAAATTAGATTTTATTTCAAACTTGGCAATCAAATGATATATGGGATAATTGACAAGGTGTACCATCTTGAAGATAAGATTTTCCTTGTTGATTTTAAAACGAACCTTCATTTTGATGATACAAAATTCAATATTTACATTCCACAGCTTTTCATTTACACAATGGCAATGAAAGAAAGATTTCCACAGAAAAATATTTTTTCTTCTATCTTTTGGTTAAGAGAAGGTAGAAAGTTTGACTATGAACTAAAAGAAGAGCACCTTGAAGATGTGATGGATGTTATAAGAAGGATAAGAAGTATTAAAAGTAGAAAGGATGTGCTTGCAATAATAGAAGATTGTGTGAAAAAGGATTGTTGTGGCTGTGAATATGAATTTTATTGCAAGGATGAGCAAAATATTAAATTGATAAGGAAAAAGCTTGAATAGATTTTCTTTTTTCCTTGTTTTTAAAAAATTAGAGGTTTGCAAATAGTGATAAAAAGAGGTTAAAATAAAATACGTGGTGGTTTGACAAAAAAGAATATAATCAAGAGATTATTTAAAAGGAGATATAGAATATGCTTGTTGATTTTATGAAAATATCAACTGTTGACTATCCGAAAAAGATTGCAGCTACTTGTTTTTTGGTGGCTGCAATTTTTCGTGCCCATTTGCTACAATTCACAGCTTGTAAACTTCAAAGGTGAGTTTATGGATGACAATATCTTTTTGAGTACTTGGATAAAAGAAAAGGTATAGTTGATGCGGTATGCATAACAGGTGGAGAACCAACTTTGAATGAAGAGTATTTAACTGAGTTTATAAAGAAAATAAAAAATCGTTCATTACTTGTTAAACTTGACACAAATGGTTCAAGACCGGAGGTTTTACAAAGGCTTTTAGATGCTGGTCTTCTTGACTATGTCGCGATGGACGTAAAAGCCCCACTTGAAAAATACCCCCAGATCACAGGCTTTTCTGACGTTGACAAAATCAGAAGGTCAATAGAGATATTAAAAAATTCAAATATCGACTATGAATTCAGAACAACGGTGAACAAACACCTTCATACAGTTGAAGATATATTGAATATTGCAAGACTTCTAAAAGATGCCAAGCTTTATGTCATAAAACCTTATAAATACACACCTGAAGTTTTGAATGAGAAAATAAGTGGCACCGAAGACTTGGAGATAGAATACTTGCAAGAGATTTACAATCGTGCAAAACAGGAAGGTATCGACAATATTAAAATTGGTGGCAAAGTCTAAATTTTTTGCTATTTATAGCGGTTTTACACATACGGGGTGATTTTTATGACAAGGATCAAGGCACAGCTGCAGCAGATGGTTTTAGCATTCAAAGAGATAAATCCAAACGCTAAAAAGATCCTATTTTTTGAGCCCATTTTCACTATTCCCTATGCCATGTATATCATCTACTCTTCACTTTACATGACAAGAGTGGGAGTAAAGGATTACCAGATAGGACTGCTGTCAACAGTGTTGAACCTGGTGATGCTTATCACATCACCATTTGCAGGACTGCTTGTGAACAGGTTTGGACGCAAAAAGGTTCTCCTCATTGGCGATTTTCTGTCGTGGTGCGTGTATGCATATATATTTTTCTTTGCAAAAGATTTTACATGGTTTCTAATTGCTACCATTTTTAACGGACTTATGAGAATTCCTGAACTTGCATGGCGACTTCTTTTAATGGAAGATGCAACCGAAAACGAAAGAGTTGCAATCTATTCTGTAACTGTATTTGTGTGGAATATGGGTAACCTTTTTGCGCCTGTAATGGGCGTCCTTGTTGCAAGGTTTGGCTTGATACCTGCAACTAAATGGACAGTCCTTGCGTTTGGGATTTTAGTAAATATACTAATTGTTGTAAGACATCTTGTGACGTCTGAAAGCTCTGTGGGGCAAAAACTTGCGCAGGAAAATTCTGATAGCAATAATAATGGTTTTTCAGAGTGGTTTGACAGTTTAAAGTATATGTTCAGAAACAGGCAACTTCTACTGATAGTACTTGTCACCATATTTGGCAACGTTGCCCTGATATTCAGAGACACATATAAAAATATTTACTTGAGTGAAGCTTTGCATTATCCAGATAGTATAATTTCGGTGTTTCCTACGCTGTGGAGTACGGTAGCCCTTATATTTGTAATATTTTTAATTCCGAACCTCAAAGAACAAAAACATGATAGTGTTCTTTTTTGGGGAATGCTCTCAATTACAGTTTCAAATGCTCTGATTTTGGTTGCACCACCTGGAACGTTTGGCTTTATTTTGATGATAATTGTAACAGTGCTTGGCAGCATAGGAGCTGCAGTATATTATTCATTTGTTGATGCTATCTTGGCAAATTCTGTTGATGACAGCAGAAGAGCGCATGTGTTGTCAATCACAATGTTTTTAATCTCTCTTTTTTCCATGCCGGTTGGTGCAATAGCCGGGCAGTGTTATACCTTTTCAAAAAGTTTGCCTTTTGTACTTGCTACAATCTTTACTCTTTTGTGCACAGTTTTGATTTTCTTCAAGGTAAGAATAAAAAGAGCCCAAGAAAGACAGTAACTTGACGCTATTGTTCGGATATAATTCAAAGTAATTACAAAGGTTGCAAGGATTTTTTCAAAGGTATAAAATAAAAAACAAAAGTAAAAGTATCTGGGGGTGTGAAATGCCAACAGTCAAAGATGTTGCCAAAAGAGCTGGTGTTTCTGTTGCAACAGTTTCAAGGGTTTTGAATAATTCAGAAAAGGTTTCTGAACAAACGCGACAGAAGGTTTTAAAGGCGATAGAAGAACTGGGATTTAAGCCTAACCTTCTTGCAAGAAACTTCCGAAAAGACAAGTCAAATCTGATATTAGTTATACTTCCTACAATTGCCAATGCATACTTTGCACGTGTTGTTAAAGGTATTGAGGATACTGCACGAAAGAATGGTTATGGAATACTTCTTTGCACAACGCAAAACAGCCCTGAGATTGCAGCTGAGTATTTAAAGCTTATAGAAAGAAAACAGGTTGATGGGGCAATAATTGCATCTGCAAAGATTGAGATTGATTTTTGCAAAGAGCTTGACACAAAAAGGATTGTTCAGGCATGCGAGTTTTATCCTTTTTTGGACACTTCATTTGTAACAATAGACCACAAAAGAGCCTTTTATGACGTTGTAGACTACCTCATAAAAAAAGGCAAGAAAAATATTTTATGCGCAATTGGAAACGAGGAGATTCCTTCTGAGTTTGAAAGGAAAGAAGGATACAGAAAAGCTCTTGAAGAAAATGGACTTGAGTTTAGAGAAGAGAACGTCATAAGATGCAGCTATGGTTGGGCAGAGCTTTATGAGAAGCTCAAAAACCTTTGTTGTCTTAAAAAATATGATGCAATTGCCTGCTCTTCAGATTTGATGGCAGTTGGGGCGATAAAGGCTGCCAAAGCTCTGGGACTTAAAGTCCCTGATGAGTTTTCTGTGACAGGTTTTGACAATATCATGATGTCAAGGCTGTATGAGCCATCAATCACAACAGTTGCACAGCCCATGTACTCAATAGGCGAAAAAGCTGCTCAGATTTTGATTGATACGCTTGAAACCCCTGGTACTTTAAAACAGCAAAGAATTATACTTCCTCATGAGCTCAAAACAAGAGAGTCTGCCTGATGTTTATTTTTTATTTTAAAACCATTGTAATTGATTACACAATAGTATATAATGATATATGTAATCATTTACACTAACGAAGGGAGAAGACCAAATTGACAAAAGTAAGACTTGCAATAATTGGATGCGGTTCAATAACAAAGCACAGACATGCGCCGGAGGCAAAGCAAAATCCCAATGTTGAGCTTGTTGCTGTATGTGACAGGAATTTAGACCATGCAAAAGCTATTGCAGAAAAATTTAAAGTTGGAAACGTCTATGATGATTACGAAAAGATGCTCAAAGAAATAAAACCTGATGCAGTAATAGTTGCAACGCCAAATTATCTTCATGCTGATGCTACTATAAAAGCTTTAAAAGAGGGTGCTCATGTTCTTTGTGAAAAGCCAATGGCAACAACAGAAGATGAGTGCAGAATGATGGTAGAAACTGCAAAAGAGACAGGCAGGTTTTTAATGATTGCTCATAACCAAAGGTTTAATAGTGCCCACAAAAAAGCAAAAGAAATAATTCAAAGCGGTGAGCTTGGGAAGGTTCTAAGCTTTAAGACAACATTTGGTCATGGAGGACCTGAGAGCTGGAGCTCAGACAAGCCTGATACATGGTTTTTCCATAAGGATTTGGCTGTATTTGGTGCTATGGGTGACCTTGGCGTTCATAAGATTGACCTTATGAGGTTTTTGCTCGGGGAGGAGTTTGTTGAGGCAGCTGCGTTTGTTACAACTCTTTCCAAAAAGTATCCAAATGCCAGCTAATTGACGTTGACGACAATGCAGTCTGCATTTTAAAGACCACAGAGCGGCGCAATTGGAACAGCTATACAGCTTCATGATATGACAATGGCGCAGCTGTCCCCGAGCAAAAACCTCATAAGGTCAATCTTATGAACGCCAAGGTCACCCATAGCACCAAATACAGCCAAATCCTTATGGAAAAACCATGTATCAGGCTTGTCTGAGCTCCAGCTCTCAGGTCCTCCATGACCAAATGTTGTCTTAAAGCTTAGAACCTTCCCAAGCTCACCGCTTTGAATTATTTCTTTTGCTTTTTTGTGGGCACTATTAAACCTTTGGTTATGAGCAATCATTAAAAACCTGCCTGTCTCTTTTGCAGTTTCTACCATCATTCTGCACTCATCTTCTGTTGTTGCCATTGGCTTTTCACAAAGAACATGAGCACCCTCTTTTAAAGCTTTTATAGTAGCATCAGCATGAAGATAATTTGCGTTGCAACTATTACTGCATCAGGTTTTATTTCTTTGAGCATCTTTTCGTAATCATCATAGACGTTTCCAACTTTAAATTTTTCTGCAATAGCTTTTGCATGGTCTAAATTCCTGTCACATACAGCAACAAGCTCAACATTGGGATTTTGCTTTGCCTCCGGCGCATGTCTGTGCTTTGTTATTGAACCGCATCCAATTATTGCAAGTCTTACTTTTGTCAATTTGGTCTTCTCCCTTCGTTAGTGTAAATGATTACATATATCATTATATACTATTGTGTAATCAATTACAATGGTTTTAAAATAAAAAATAAACATCAGGCAGACTCTCTTGTTTTGAGCTCATGAGGAAGTATAATTCTTTGCTGTTTTAAAGTACCAGGGGTTTCAAGCGTATCAATCAAAATCTGAGCAGCTTTTTCGCCTATTGAGTACATGGGCTGTGCAACTGTTGTGATTGATGGCTCATACAGCCTTGACATCATGATATTGTCAAAACCTGTCACAGAAAACTCATCAGGGACTTTAAGTCCCAGAGCTTTGGCAGCCTTTATCGCCCCAACTGCCATCAAATCTGAAGAGCAGGCAATTGCATCATATTTTTTAAGACAACAAAGGTTTTTGAGCTTCTCATAAAGCTCTGCCCAACCATAGCTGCATCTTATGACGTTCTCTTCTCTAAACTCAAGTCCATTTTCTTCAAGAGCTTTTCTGTATCCTTCTTTCCTTTCAAACTCAGAAGGAATCTCCTCGTTTCCAATTGCGCATAAAATATTTTTCTTGCCTTTTTTTATGAGGTAGTCTACAACGTCATAAAAGGCTCTTTTGTGGTCTATTGTTACAAATGAAGTGTCCAAAAAAGGATAAAACTCGCATGCCTGAACAATCCTTTTTGTGTCAAGCTCTTTGCAAAAATCAATCTCAATCTTTGCAGATGCAATTATTGCCCCATCAACCTGTTTTCTTTCTATAAGCTTTAAATACTCAGCTGCAATCTCAGGGCTGTTTTGCGTTGTGCAAAGAAGTATTCCATAACCATTCTTTCGTGCAGTATCCTCAATACCTTTAACAACACGTGCAAAGTATGCATTGGCAATTGTAGGAAGTATAACTAATATCAGATTTGACTTGTCTTTTCGGAAGTTTCTTGCAAGAAGGTTAGGCTTAAATCCCAGTTCTTCTATCGCCTTTAAAACCTTCTGTCGCGTTTGTTCAGAAACCTTTTCTGAATTATTCAAAACCCTTGAAACTGTTGCAACAGAAACACCAGCTCTTTTGGCAACATCTTTGACTGTTGGCATTTCACACCCCCAGATACTTTTACTTTTGTTTTTTATTTTATACCTTTGAAAAAATCCTTGCAACCTTTGTAATTACTTTGAATTATATCCGAACAATAGCGTCAAGTTACTGTCTTTCTTGGGCTCTTTTTATTCTTACCTTGAAGAAAATCAAAACTGTGCACAAAAGAGTAAAGATTGTAGCAAGTACAAAAGGCAAACTTTTTGAAAAGGTATAACACTGCCCGGCTATTGCACCAACCGGCATGGAAAAAAGAGAGATTAAAAACATTGTGATTGACAACACATGCGCTCTTCTGCTGTCATCAACAGAATTTGCCAAGATAGCATCAACAAATGAATAATATACTGCAGCTCCTATGCTGCCAAGCACTGTTACAATTATCATCAAAATAAAGCCAAACGTTCCAGGTGGTGCAACCAAAATCAGAGCATTTGAAACTGTAATTGAGAGCATTCCCCAAAAAAGAACACTATCATGTTTTTGTTCTTTGAGGTTCGGAATTAAAAATATTACAAATATAAGGGCTACCGTACTCCACAGCGTAGGAAACACCGAAATTATACTATCTGGATAATGCAAAGCTTCACTCAAGTAAATATTTTTATATGTGTCTCTGAATATCAGGGCAACGTTGCCAAATATGGTGACAAGTACTATCAGTAGAAGTTGCCTGTTTCTGAACATATACTTTAAACTGTCAAACCACTCTGAAAAACCATTATTATTGCTATCAGAATTTTCCTGCGCAAGTTTTTGCCCCACAGAGCTTTCAGACGTCACAAGATGTCTTACAACAATTAGTATATTTACTAAAATCCCAAACGCAAGGACTGTCCATTTAGTTGCAGGTATCAAGCCAAACCTTGCAACAAGGACGCCCATTACAGGCGCAAAAAGGTTACCCATATTCCACACAAATACAGTTACAGAATAGATTGCAACTCTTTCGTTTTCGGTTGCATCTTCCATTAAAAGAAGTCGCCATGCAAGTTCAGGAATTCTCATAAGTCCGTTAAAAATGGTAGCAATTAGAAACCATGTAAAATCTTTTGCAAAGAAAAATATATATGCATACACGCACCACGACAGAAAATCGCCAATGAGGAGAACCTTTTTGCGTCCAAACCTGTTCACAAGCAGTCCTGCAAATGGTGATGTGATAAGCATCACCAGGTTCAACACTGTTGACAGCAGTCCTATCTGGTAATCCTTTACTCCCACTCTTGTCATGTAAAGTGAAGAGTAGATGATATACATGGCATAGGGAATAGTGAAAATGGGCTCAAAAAATAGGATCTTTTTAGCGTTTGGATTTATCTCTTTGAATGCTAAAACCATCTGCTGCAGCTGTGCCTTGATCCTTGTCATAAAAATCACCCCGTATGTGTAAAACCGCTATAAATAGCAAAAAATTTAGACTTTGCCACCAATTTTAATATTGTCGATACCTTCCTGTTTTGCACGATTGTAAATCTCTTGCAAGTATTCTATCTCCAAGTCTTCGGTGCCACTTATTTTCTCATTCAAAACTTCAGGTGTGTATTTATAAGGTTTTATGACATAAAGCTTGGCATCTTTTAGAAGTCTTGCAATATTCAATATATCTTCAACTGTATGAAGGTGTTTGTTCACCGTTGTTCTGAATTCATAGTCGATATTTGAATTTTTTAATATCTCTATTGACCTTCTGATTTTGTCAACGTCAGAAAAGCCTGTGATCTGGGGGTATTTTTCAAGTGGGGCTTTTACGTCCATCGCGACATAGTCAAGAAGACCAGCATCTAAAAGCCTTTGTAAAACCTCCGGTCTTGAACCATTTGTGTCAAGTTTAACAAGTAATGAACGATTTTTTATTTTCTTTATAAACTCAGTTAAATACTCTTCATTCAAAGTTGGTTCTCCACCTGTTATGCATACCGCATCAACTATACCTTTTCTTTTATCCAAGTACTCAAAAAAGATATTGTCATCCATAAACTCACCTTTGAAGTTTACAAGCTGTGAATTGTAGCAAAATGGGCACGAAAAATTGCAGCCACCAAAAAAACAAGTAGCTGCAATCTTTTTCGGATAGTCAACAGTTGATATTTTCATAAAATCAACAAGCATATTCTATATCTCCTTTTAAATAATCTCTTGATTATATTCTTTTTTGTCAAACCACCACGTATTTTATTTTAACCTCTTTTTATCACTATTTGCAAACCTCTAATTTTTTAAAAACAAGGAAAAAAGAAAATCTATTCAAGCTTTTTCCTTATCAATTTAATATTTTGCTCATCCTTGCAATAAAATTCATATTCACAGCCACAACAATCCTTTTTCACACAATCTTCTATTATTGCAAGCACATCCTTTCTACTTTTAATACTTCTTATCCTTCTTATAACATCCATCACATCTTCAAGGTGCTCTTCTTTTAGTTCATAGTCAAACTTTCTACCTTCTCTTAACCAAAAGATAGAAGAAAAAATATTTTTCTGTGGAAATCTTTCTTTCATTGCCATTGTGTAAATGAAAAGCTGTGGAATGTAAATATTGAATTTTGTATCATCAAAATGAAGGTTCGTTTTAAAATCAACAAGGAAAATCTTATCTTCAAGATGGTACACCTTGTCAATTATCCCATATATCATTTGATTGCCAAGTTTGAAATAAAATCTAATTTCGCTTTCCTCTTTTATCACTTTATCTTTGATTTCCTTTACAAACTGACTTTCAAAAAAGTTTAAAATAAGCTCTCTCACAATCTTTTCACTTTCAAAGTCATTTTCAAGCACGGCTAAGGCAATGTTGGTATCCAAACTCTTAATATCTTTCAAGCTCGTGAGCTCTAAAACTCTGTGAACGGTTGTACCAAGTACTTTTGCGTTCTGTTGTATCTCCTCTTTTGAGCTCAGTTCATCAAAAACTGGAAGACCCATAATATACTTTAACGAAAACATGGCAGGACATCTTTTAAAATCCATTATGTGTGAAGGTGACAAAAACTTAAACCTATTTTCAAACTCGTCAGGTAAAATCATTAGAGGTAATGTACTTTCAATTGTATTTTTCTGTTTACAAGTAAAATCATTAGATAGATCTTCTTCAGTGTCTTTTATCTCCACAACTTCTTTTTCAATTCCAATCTCCTCTGCCTTTGCGAGAATGTAATTCAAACCCACCTCTTCACCAAACGACTTTACCCCTCCTCTTTTCTTTATAGCTTCTCTTAAGCTTGAGTTTATCAAGAAAAGCCCTGCCATCGGTCTTGTTATGGCAACATAAAAAAGCCTTTTTCCCTCTTCTTTTTCCTGCTGTTTTGATATATTCTTTATTCTTGTGTATTCTTTTTCCATCCAAAAAGGAGCAATTCTATACTCTCTTGTGCTTGTATCATAAGAGCCTCTCAGTTTTGGACTTCTGCCCGGAAAGTACCCTGTGCTCTCGCAAAGTCCGACCAAAAACACTATTGGAAAGCTGAGTCCTTTTGCTGAATGTATGCTGATAAGTACTGCGCTGTCATCAAGAGAAGAAAAGCTTGAAAACCTTTCGCCTTGATAATTTATAAAATTGTAAAGTTCTTCTATCGAAAAACTTTTGCTCTCTTCTGCCAAGTCATAGAAAAGTCTGACATTTTCGTATGCACCCTTGCCAAAAAACTTGTAGACCTTGTAGCTATATTCGAACATGTCTTCAAACTCATATAAAATCTCTGAAATCTTTTGGACAAACAGGTTATCACGCTGTTTTGCAATAAATTTTAAAACATCTTCTGGAACATAGCATTCTATTTTGCTCATCTCGTAAAAGAGAAGCGTGAATTTGTCCACTTTAAATATGTCATTTGCAAGAAGTCTTAAGTACCCGGATTTTTTGTCTGGATACTGCAAAATCTCAAGAAGGCCTAAAAGCGGTACTATCTCTTTTTGCTCCAAAAGCCCTCTTTTGAAGTTAATATCAAGTGGAACATCATAATCCTCAAACACCCTTTTGTAAATATGAGCAATGTTTTGAATTTTTCGCGACAGCACTGCAAAGTCAGAGTATTTTACCTTTCTTTTTGGCTTGCCACCCACACTTATCTCAAAACCACTTTCAACCATCTCTTTTATCTTTTTTGCAACATAAATAGCTTCATTTTGAATAATCTCTTCTCTTGCTTTATTTACAATCTCCACAACCTTTAAAAATCCGTCAGCTTGATGCTTGTAAGAAAGCGGCTTGTAGTCCGGAAAAAGTATTGTAGCAATTTTGTCTATCTTTTTGCCAAGCTCAGAGTTTGTTCTAAAGTTTTCACAGAGTTCTAAAACCTGACTGCAGTTTTCCATAGCTTCATCAAAAACCTCTGGCTCTGCACCCTGAAAACGGTAAATGGACTGTTTTTTGTCTCCCACATAATAAATGTTTTCAGCAATATTTTCAAATATCGATTTTTGCAAAAAGTTTGAATCTTGAAATTCATCGACAATTAAGAATTTAAATCTGTTTTTTACATCTCTATTTACCTCTGGAACGCTTAAAAGCTCAAAGGTCCTCTGCAAAACCAAATCGTATGTGAGTTCTTTTAAAAACTGGTCATTTAACCTGTCTGACAAATGCTCAAAAATGTAAAAAGTTTCACTTTCAAGGTGACAAGTTTTCCCGACATACTTTGCTGAGTTGGAATACTCCTGTGCTATGCTTTCAGCAAAGTGGAAATACTCCTCAATGAAAAACCTCTCCTGCGGCAGCTTCCCCAAAGTTGCAGGAAAAACTGAAAGATAATCGTCTATAAGTTCAAGTATCAGTCTGTCTATTTCAGGGACAATTTTAAAGTTTGCATCAACCTTTGCCCATGCCCAGTAAAATCTTAAAAGATACATACAAAATGAATGTATGGTCTTAATATGGGAGTTTTGAATCTTTGAAATTGTGAGCAAATCAAGCCTTCTTTGCTTTGCTTTTGAGATTATTCTATTTTTAAGTTCCCTTGCAGCTTTTTCAGTGTACGTTATGCAGACAATTTCAGTCGGTAAAATCTTTTTCTGGCTGATTAAGTCTATGTACAAGTTTGCTATGTTTTCTGTTTTTCCACACCCGGCAGAAGCACTATAAATGATTATATCACTCATTTTCACAACCATCCCCTGATGTTCTTGTTTTTAAAACAACAGACAAACATGGCTATATTCGCAAGAAAAACAGTTTTTAACAGACTTTGCTTTTTTATAAGTTTCAATTTCACCAAGTTTATTGATCCCTTCTTTTATCCCACTTAAGATCTCTTGAGTTAACTTATCCAAAGAACCATTTGTATTTTCATAAATTACGAATCGTGGTTTTTCAAAAAGATATATGGCAGCAACTTTGTCCAGCTCAAAGATGTAATTAGCAATCCAAATCTTGTCAATCTCTTTTTCAGACGAAATTTTTGCTTTTACAAAGCCGCATATTTCTTGGTCATCAATTTTTACAACAAAATTAGGAAAGAGTTGAAGTTCAACTCCTTCAAACATCTTTCTAACTACAAATACCTTGTCTTTCATATTTTGAGGAGTAAACTCTTCAACCCCGTATTCATTCATTCTCTCAACAATTTCAAGAGATATTTGCATAATATCTAAAGCTGCAAGTTTTTTAACCGGTTCATTATGCGTATAGCGAATATTGGAAAGCAAAAAATCAAGTGTCTCCTGAGGATCTTTTGAGGAAAGTATCTTTTGAATACATGAAAACAAAAGCTGCAAGTTCGAAAGAAAATGTTTTTCTTCTCTTTCTTTCTCGTCAACATCAAACTTTTTGAAAGCAAACTTCAAAGGACAGCTCTGATACTCAATAAGCTCTCTATCTTTTATCTGGTTAATTTCTGGAACCTCAGCACACGTGTAAGTTTTCCCATCATCTTTTTTATTTACATTCTTTATAAACTTATATTCCCTGTATGTCACCTTATCGTCACTTGGTATGTAGCTTTTTAAAACAGGTACTTCTTCAATACCTTCTAACTCCAAAAATGGGCTCTTATTTGTCTCTGTTTGGTAGTAACGAGGATATGACATATACACATCATAGGAGTTTAAAACGGTTCTAAAGTGCACAAGGTCTTTTTGAAATATGTAGTCAAAATTCTTTATCTCATCGAGCATGAGCTCTTCTTTTAATCTCATGTTTCGTAAAAATCCTTCAGAATTTGAGCGTGGCAAAATATCATCCGAAAGACCAATCAGATAAACCTTTTGATAATTAGAGCCCAGAACATCTTGAATGCTGAGAACATCAATGCCGCTTAAGATATTAATCGAAACGTCAACCATCTTCTGAGAAAGAATGGTTTTAAAAATACCCAGAAACTCT
>Ga0073360_162_pt1 | contig 14950 bp, 15 predicted proteins | sample YelNatPosite1Avi_FD_63906 | JGI IMG/M metagenome (GOLD analysis project Ga0073360, IMG submission 63906) | Hot spring thermophilic microbial communities from Obsidian Pool, Yellowstone National Park, USA - site 1 Avi (version 2) (version 2) | ecosystem: Environmental > Aquatic > Thermal springs >... | reverse complement strand
GCGAGAGAAAATTGAAGAAATTTCAAGATATTTGGAGAAAGAAGATTTTATTGAAAAATCGCAAAAATTAATTTAAAAAAAAGAAAAGACGGGATTGACAATATAAAGATGCGTGAGATAAGATTTGCATATAAATTCCAGGGTATATGTTAACAAAAAGAAGAGTTTTAGTACAAAATTTTATAAAAAAGATTGTAACTCAATTAAAAAACTAATGAATAAATTGATGGACGAAATGATGAAATATGATATTGAAGGGTAATGGTGAGATATTAAGATGTATGGCAAGGAAATAGAAATTGGTGGCAAGAAGTTAGTGGTTACGAATGAGATTTTGAGGAGTCCAGAGGGTAAGATATACTTTATTGTAGATTTTGAAACCAAGTTTGAAGAGCCTGACATATCTAAAATTCCTGTGAGAGCACTTGAGATTAAGACAAAGGAAGAAGAGTATTTATTGAGGAGATACAATATTGTAGTAGGAGAGATAGAGGGGCAATGCTAAAAATAGGTTTTAATGGCAAGTATAAGGTATTACATTTTACCAATGAGATAGGTGGTTATATTATAGGTGGGATTGCTACATTTATAGAACAGTTATATAAGTTTCACGAGGCAGATGAGGGGTTTGTACATATTTATGATGGGGACATATTGGATGAAATAGATATAAGAAGGTATCCTGGAGATAGAGATATATTAGCTATTGATTATAGGGAGATAGGAAAGCTAAGTAGATTTGAGTTTGATATAGGAGTGATTCACTTTTACGGGTTAGATTACATAATGGATAGTGGGATATTTAGGGATAAAAAAATAGTATATGTAATACATTCTGTTCCAACTCCTGAGCCATATTTTTTAGACAATCCATTTGGGGGGCATATTGAGGTACAAAGGAGTTTTGAAAGGCTTTGCGAGGAGGCAGATATTTTAGTGTGTGTATCTAATTGTGAAAGAGAAAAGTTGATTAGATTGTATCCCCGGTATGATAGCAAGACAAGGGTTATATACAATGGAATAGATATGACGACAGGTGAAGTTAAAAAAGATATAAGGGAAGGAAGGAGCATTTTTGGTTTTTTAGGGAGATTAGATTACAGGAAGGGGTTATTAGAGTGTTTGAAGGAGTTTAGGGATGTGGAAGGCAAGTTGATGATAGCATGTGATAATCAGGACATAGCATATATGGGGGAGATAATAAGTTTTATAGATGGGGCGAAATTATGGGATAAGGTAGAATTTATAGGTTGGGTAAGTGGGAAGAGGAAGGAGAATTTTTTAAAGGTAATAGATGCATTGATAGTGCCATCGTTATATGAACCATTTGGGTATGTAGTTTTAGAGGCAGGGAGATTAGGTACACCAGTAATTAGTAGTTGCAGGGGAGGGATATATGAGATAGTAGGAGATGAGTATAGATATGTTTTTGATCCATATGAGAGAGGGAGACTGACTGAATGTATTAGAAGATTTCAAAGAGATTCTGTAGATATAGTGGAGAAAGAGGTAAGTAGGCTAACTGAGAGGGTAAAAATGTTTAGTGCAGAGAAGATGGCGAGTGAATATAGAAAATTGTTTAATGAAATATCAAATTAGCAAATGAGAATGAGAGGAGGAAAATTGATGGTACTGAATAGTGTGTTATATAATGGAGTAGAATATGAGAGGCAAAGGGGTTTATTGGTAGGGATTGGTGTGAGCACGGCAGTAAATGGGAGTGGAAGTTTGAGGCAAGAGAGCGCGAAGAGGGGTACTGATGAAGATATAGCGGTTGTGTACAGTAAGGGTGGAGGTAGTGGGGATGAATTTTATGGTAAGGTAGTGTATACTCCGCCGAATACATATTTTGGGTACAAGATAGGTGGATGGACGAGCATAGCAGCAAGTGGTAGTATGAGTTTAGGTATTAGTGGGAGTAATGCAACAAGGAATAGTGGGGGATTAGGGAGTATATTAGGTAATGGGAGTGGAAGTTTGCCAAGTGGTTGTGTGACGTTATATAGGAGTGATATAAGTTGGAATGGGTATTATACACCGAAGGTGACAAGTGGAGGTTCAATAACTTTAAAAGGTAATAGTGAGGCAAGCAGGAAAGAGTGTAGCAGCGCGAGCATAACACCGGGGTATTCAGACAATTTTGTATTGGGTGATAGAGGTTATTCAGGTGGAATATCAGCAAGTGTCTCGCCAGTGAGGACAGGTGGATGTTATACTACGCCAAGGATAAATGGAGGAGCTTCTTCAACACCAAAGCCTTCAGGTTCTTCAACTCTAACTGAAGTGAAAACAATAACTTCTAATATGAGTAAGGAAGATTTTGTGGCTGCTGTATTTGCAGCTGCAAAAGAAGTAGAAAAGAAAACAGGGATTCCAGCTGCAATTATTACAGCTCAAGCTATACTTGAATCGAATTATGGAAAGTCTGTTCCCGTTGATAAAAAGACAGGACAGTATAGTTACAACTTATTTGGGATAAAAGGGGAAGGCCCAGCAGGAACTGTTACTGTTACTACAACAGAGTATGTCAATGGTAAAAAAATAAAAATTGAAGATAGATTTAGAGCATATAACAACTTTGAAGAATCAATAAAAGATCATAGTGAATTTTTAAGAAATAATAAACGATATCAAGAATTATTTAAAACAAGTGATCCTATTAAATGGGCAGAAGGGTTACAAAAAGCTGGTTATGCTACCGATCCTGAATATAGTAAAAAATTAATCAATATCATGACGACATGGAAACTAATTGATACAAAGGAGAAGAAAAAATGAAAAAGGCTTTTTGTAGAATAATTGTACTAATTTTAATGTGTATTACTTTGATTTCTTGTTCGTTTACCAAAGGCAATACTACATCTGAAATAAAGCAAACTGTCAATAAATTTGTGCATGCAATCAAAACAGGAAATATTGAAGAGTTTGTAAACATTGCAAATCCATATGGGATTTTAGTAATAAGAAACTATATAACTGGTGGATATGGCTTGCGAGGGAAAAACATTAGAAACTTCTATAAACCGAATGAAATATCTTCAGGTCTTATTTTTCCAGTAGATGGAGAACTGCCAGTAAAACTTTCGGAACTTTTTCATTCTACAGTTCAATCAGGAGGTAAGATTAATAATATCAAAAAGTTAAAAGGTATTTATTTCACAAATAAGAGAGAATATATCCAATACAATAATATACCATCAACAAAAGAGATTGTTAATAGGATTTACAAAATACTCAATAAGGCAGGTAAAAATTATGAAACGCCTGCAATATATGTGCTTGATAATGATGAATTCTTACTTTGTGAAGCAAAAATTATTAATAGTCTACCTGTTGGAAGTTTTGTTTTGTTCAAAAAATTGAAGGGAGATTACAAAGTTATAGCAGTAATTGATTTGAAATAAAATTTTAAATACTTTATCTTTTTCATTTTGTATTTAAATTTAATTTTCTTTTTCAATATTTGCAAATCAATACAAAGCTATAACAGTATTATAATTTTACAGTCAATGGCTGGAAGTTACTTTTTAAATATGTATTGGGAATGTTACCGAAATATTTTCGGTAACATTATGTTCAAATAAATCACAGAGAGAATATTCTTGTTTGTGAGCTACTGTGTTTGACATGGGAAATAATACAAGGTTTACTTGGTAGCCACCGAGGTTTGCTTATGTTTAATTATGAAAGCGAGAGAAAATTGAAGAAATTTCAAGATATTTGGAGAAAGAAGAATTTTATATTGAAAAATTAAGTTTTATGTCAAGAAATTAGTTAAAAAAAAGGTTGACAGTATAAAGATGCGTGAGATAAGATTTGCATATAAATTCCAGGGTATATGTTAACAAAAAGAAGAGTTTTAGTACAAAATTTTATAAAAAAGATTGTAACTCAATTAAAAAACTAATGAATAAATTGATGGACGAAATGATGAAATATGATATGGAAGGGTAATGGTGAGATATTAAGATGTATGGCAAGGAATTAGAAATTGGTGGCAAGAAGTTAGTGGTTACGAATGAGATTTTGAGGAGTCCAGAGGGTAAGATATACTTTATTGTAGATTTTGAAACCAAGTTTGAAGAGCCTGACATATCTAAAATTCCTGTGAGAGCACTTGAGATTAAGACAAAGGAAGAAGAGTATTTATTGAGGAGATACAATATTGTAGTAGGAGAGATAGAGGGGCAATGCTAAAAATAGGTTTTAATGGCAAGTATAAGGTATTACATTTTACCAATGAGATAGGTGGTTATATTATAGGTGGGATTGCTACATTTATAGAACAGTTATATAAGTTTCACGAGGCAGATGAGGGGTTTGTACATATTTATGATGGGGACATATTGGATGAAATAGATATAAGAAGGTATCCTGGAGATAGAGATATATTAGCTATTGATTATAGGGAGATAGGAAAGCTAAGTAGATTTGAGTTTGATATAGGAGTGATTCACTTTTACGGGTTAGATTACATAATGGATAGTGGGATATTTAGGGATAAAAAAATAGTATATGTAATACATTCTGTTCCAACTCCTGAGCCATATTTTTTAGACAATCCATTTGGGGGGCATATTGAGGTACAAAGGAGTTTTGAAAGGCTTTGCGAGGAGGCAGATATTTTAGTGTGTGTATCTAATTGTGAAAGAGAAAAGTTGATTAGATTGTATCCCCGGTATGATAGCAAGACAAGGGTTATATACAATGGAATAGATATGACGACAGGTGAAGTTAAAAAAGATATAAGGGAAGGAAGGAGCATTTTTGGTTTTTTAGGGAGACTTGTCAAGAATTTTGTGTTTCCAATTTATAACGTAAATTGTAGAGTTGGGTTATGTTGTTAATGCATTTTCTAATGCTGGGAACTCCATTTTTCCATTTTGTACGGCGTAAGTTCTCTCGCTGTAAGTAAATATTAATTTCTAAGACTTCAACAGACTGAAAGTATCCACCTGAATTTACTCTAATCTTCTCAATCATGCTATTTACACTTTCAACGGCGTTTGTGGTATAGATATGCTTTCTTAATTCCTCAGGGTATTTCATATGTGCAAGATAAAACTCTGCTTTTTCTGATATTGCTTTAATAAATCGAGGATATTTTGAAAGGTATCCATCACAAAGTTCTTTAAATTTCAGTACAGCTTCGTCAAAATCGGAAGAAGAAATTTTAAGTCTGTCTAAACTCTTGTTAAAAGCTGAAGCATCCTCTTTTGTCATATGTTTTCTGACATTACGTTGGAGATGAACAAAACACAGTTGATGGTCAGCAAGAGGGTAAGCAAGTTTGACAGCATCTATAATACCAGGAAAGTCATCGCTTATGACAATTAAAACTTCTTTAAGACCTCTTGTAATTAAATCGTCAAAAACTTTCATCCAATCAGCCTTATTTTCTTTGCCAAAGAAAGTGTAGATACCAAAAATATCTTTTTTACCTTCTAAGTCGATGCCGAGGACAACATAACAAGTAGCTTGTTTAACCTTAGAATTATCCTTAACTTCACAATGATAACCATCGATGATAAGAGCAAAAGCACTTGTTGGTAGTTCTCTTTGTTTGAATAACTGAAGTTCATTTTTAAGGTCTTCTTTGATTTTTAGTATTTCATTTTCGGAATATGGAAGATTCAAAGCTTTCAAAGTTTGAACAAGGGAACTTTCGGAATAACCATTGACAACTAAAGACATAAGAAGGTCAGTGTACGAACTATCAACTCTTTTGTAGCGGTCAGGGAGGATAGAAGGTCGGAAATTACCAGTACGTGTGCGAGGGACAGAGATTTCAAGACTGCCAACAGGTGTTGCAAGTTTTCTATCGTAAAAACCATTGCCTTTGTCATTTTCGTTTTTAGCAAGGTACACTGATCTTTCCGATAACATAAAGTAATCAAGCAAGTTTTCTAAGAGTTGCTTTAGGGCTGGGCGATTAGGATCATCTTTGGAGCAATACATATTTAATACTTGCTCTACAGCCATGTTTTTAGCAGTTTCGTAAATTTCGTTTTTATTCATTTTAAATAACCCCCTTTGATGATTATTTCAATACTAATTATACAGTGGACACAATTTTATTTTAACTCCCTTTTTAGGGAGATTAGATTACAGGAAGGGGTTATTAGAGTGTTTGAAGGAGTTTAGGGATGTGGAAGGCAAGTTGATGATAGCATGTGATAATCAGGACATAGCATATATGGGGGAGATAATAAGTTTTATAGATGGGGCGAAATTATGGGATAAGGTAGAATTTATAGGTTGGGTAAGTGGGAAGAGGAAGGAGAATTTTTTAAAGGTAATAGATGCATTGATAGTGCCATCGTTATATGAACCATTTGGGTATGTAGTTTTAGAGGCAGGGAGATTAGGTACACCAGTAATTAGTAGTTGCAGGGGAGGGATATATGAGATAGTAGGAGATGAGTATAGATATGTTTTTGATCCATATGAGAGAGGGAGACTGACTGAATGTATTAGAAGATTTCAAAGAGATTCTGTAGATATAGTGGAGAAAGAGGTAAGTAGGCTAACTGAGAGGGTAAAAATGTTTAGTGCAGAGAAGATGGCGAGTGAATATAGAAAATTGTTTAATGAAATATCAAATTAGCAAATGAGAATGAGAGGAGGAAAATTGATGGTACTGAATAGTGTGTTATATAATGGAGTAGAATATGAGAGGCAAAGGGGTTTATTGGTAGGGATTGGTGTGAGCACGGCAGTAAATGGGAGTGGAAGTTTGAGGCAAGAGAGCGCGAAGAGGGGTACTGATGAAGATATAGCGGTTGTGTACAGTAAGGGTGGAGGTAGTGGGGATGAATTTTATGGTAAGGTAGTGTATACTCCACCGAATACATATTTTGGGTACAAGATAGGTGGATGGACGAGCATAGCAGCAAGTGGTAGTATGAGTTTAGGTATTAGTGGGAGTAATGCAACAAGGAATAGTGGGGGATTAGGGAGTATATTAGGTAATGGGAGTGGAAGTTTGCCAAGTGGTTGTGTGACGTTATATAGGAGTGATATAAGTTGGAATGGGTATTATACACCGAAGGTGGCAAGTGGAGGTTCAATAACTTTAAAGGGTAATAGTGAGGCAAGCAGGAAAGAGAGTAGCAGCGCGAGTATAACACCGGGGTATTCAGACAGTTTTGTATTGGGTGATAGAGGTTATTCAGGTGGAATATCAGCAAGTGTCTCGCCAGTGAGGACAGGTGGATGTTATACGCCTAAGATAAATGGAGGTGGTTCCTTAACACCGAAACTTTCAGGTTCTCTTTCAATAGCGGATAAATTCAGAGATTTTTTAGATGGCATTGGACAAAAAGTTGAGGATTTCTCATCTAAAACTGAAAAAATTGTATTAAGAGTAATATTAAAAGATCTTTTAGAAGCGTTAAGACATGCCAGCAGTAATAGTTTGAAATATTCCATAAATTTTTTAGAACATTCCTTGCAGGATAATCCGAATGATATTATAATTTCCAATGAAAAAAGTGAATTGTCTCAAAAAATAAGGGAGAATGAAGATTATAAGAAAGTTAGGAAGTATATTATTTCTATAGCTAAAGAATTACTCCCTGCAATGAAAGTTGGGGAAGAAAAAGAGAAAGATCAAAATGGAAAATTTTTTAAAGTAACATTTTCTAAGGAGCAAGATTTAGATCTCTATTTGGCAATAAACAATGCTAACCTGTATTTTAAAAAAGAAAATGAAAACACCATAAGTATATGGCTTAAGGATACATATAACTTTGATAACAATGTTAAGAAAGAAAGTTCAATAGTACAAATATTGGACTTGGTAAGGGGAGAAATAGGTGTTGGTAAATGGCTGAATGAATTTGGAGAAGATTTGCAGAATATGGATGTTGTTAACTCATACGAAATTTTGATCAAAATAGAAACAGTTAAGTTTTAGTTTCTTTTACAAAAATAAAGGCGGTGATAATCCATGATAGGCAAAAAAACTTTGAGAGGTTTCTGTTTACTAATTGTTTTATCAGTCATGGGTTTTTTTGTTTTTATAGTTGGTATAATAGTATTTTCGATTTATTTCAATTCCAATCCGCCGAAGCATGTAAAAAACAGAGCTGAATGGATTAGGTTGTATAAGATATTTAATATAGAGTTTCCTGAACCGATAAAAGAAGAGAAAATTGTAAAATGCGAAACCTACTTTCTTGACCTATTAATTTTTGATGAAAAAGCCAAACCCAAATTAGAAAAGCTGACTTCAAACTGGCTTTATATCAGAAATAATAAGATACCAGACAATTTAGATAGGAAAATGCAAGATGACATTAAAACAGTTTTATATCATGTAAAAACCTTTTCCTTAGGAAAAAAGAAGCTTCCTGATGACTTGAAACCACTTTTTTTCGACGAAAATGGAAAGGAAGATGATGAGTCAATTTTGAATGAAAAATTAGTTCAAAATATGCTCTTTGAAATGAAAGAAGGATATAAGTTTTATAGATATTACAGAAAAGGCAAGCGCGTATTTGGAGAGCTTTCTCTTTATTTTGTATATATTCCAAAAATGAATCATTTGTATGTGTATAATGATACTTTTTATACTGAAAGAATAGATTACATTAAAAAAGCTTTACAGTAGGAATAGGAATCTTAGGCTTTAAAGATATAAGAAAAAGATAAATTAAAATCGACAGAAATGGCGATAAAAATCATTTAAAAACTACTTAAAATGAAACTTTTTAGAGTTATGTATATTTTTTAGCGTTGCCATTTTTAAAGTTTTTATAAGTCAAGAGCACTGAATAGAGTATAATGAAGTTGAAAAAAGTTATACTTGAGACTTGTCAAAAATTTTGTATTTCCAATTTATAACGTAAGTTGTAAAGTTGGGTTATATTATTAAGACACTTTCTAATTATTTAGAACTCCATTCTTCCATTTTGTACGACGCAAGTTTTCTCGCTGTAAGTAAATATTAATTTCTAAAACCTCAACAGACTGAAAATATCCACCTGAGTTTACTTCTTTTTTTTTCAATCATACTGTTTGTACTTTCAACGACGTTTGTGGTATAGATATGTTTCCTCAATTCCTCAGGATATTTCATATGAGTAAGGTAAAACTTTGCTTTTTCTGATATTGCTTTAATAAATCGAGTATATTATGAAAGGTATCCATCACAAAGTTCTTTAAATTTCAATACAGCTTCATCGGAGTCAAAAGAAGAGATTTTGATTTTGTATAAACTTTTGTTAAACGCTGAAGCATCTTCTCATGTCTATGTTTTATGCCATTTAGGCTTAAGGTGTACAAAAGCAAGCTAAAGGTCGGCAAATGGGTAAGCAAGTTTGATAGCGTCTATAATACCAATAACAATTAGAACTTCCTTAAGCCCTCTTGTAATTAGGTCTTCAAATACTTTTGTTTAAGTAAGCCTTATTTTCTTTGCCCAAAGAAAGTATAGACACCAAAAAATATTTATTTTACCTTTCTTGAATTGATACCAAGAACAACATAACAAGTAGCCTGTTTAACTTTAGAACTATCTTTAATTTCACTTCTGAATAACCATCAATAATAAGTGCAAAAGCACTTGTTGGTAGTTCTCTTTGTTTGGGAAACTCAAGCTCATTTTTAAGGTCTTCTTTGATTTTTAGTATTTCATTTTCGGAATATGGAAGATTCAAAGCTTTCAAAGTTTGAACAAGGGAACGCTCAAGAATAACCATTGGCATACTTGCGACATAAGCAGGTAAGTAGGTAAGCAATCAACTTTTTGTAGTGGGAAGAAGAGGATAGAAGGTCGGAAATTGGAAGTAGCGTGTGCGAGGGACAGAGATTTCAAGACTGCCAAGAGGTGTTGCGAGTTTTCTATCGTAAAAACCATTGCCTTTGTCATTGTTATTTTTAGCAAGGCTACTTATCTTTCCGACAACATAAAGCAATCGAGCAAGTTTTACTTTTAGTTGCTTTAGAGCTGGGCGGTTAGGTTAATTACAGGAAGCAATACATATTTAATACTTGCTTCTTTTGCCATGTTTTTAGCAGTCTCAATAATTTCGTTTTTATTCATTCTTAAGTAGCCCCCTTCGATGATTATTTCAATACTAATTATACAGTGGACACAATTTTATTTTAACTCCCTTGGAATGGGTATTATACACCGAAGGTGGCAAGTGGAGGTTCAATAACTTTAAAAGGTAAAAGTGAGGCAAGCAGGAAAGAGAGTAGCAGCGCGAGTATAACACTGGGGTATTCAGACAGTTTTGTATTGGGTGATAGAGGTTATTCAGGTGGAATATCAGCAAGTGTCTCGCCAGTGAGGACGAGTGGATGTTATACGCCTAAGATAAATGGAGGTGGTTCCTTAACACCGAAACTTTCAGGTTCTACAACACTGCCAACTTTAAATTCTCAACTGTCTTCCACGAAAATAGATGCTGCTTCAAAAACTCAAAATATTCCAGCAGCAATAAAAAGATTAGAACCAAGCAAAGCTCTATTTGAATTTGTTAAGTCATATGAAGGATACTCCTCCATTGCTTATAGAGACAAAGATGGTGTTTGGACTATCGGAATTGGACATGTACTCAGAGACAAAGAATTGGGAGAATATGTTGACCTTAAACTAACAAACCTAAGAAAGCAATAACTGAAGAAAAAGCATATGAGTTTTTCAAAAATGATATCAAAGGTGCAACTGATGCAATAAACAAGTTTATGGAAAACAATAAGGATTCAACTTTTACAAAATCAATTTGATGCTTTAGTGAGCTTTACTTTCAATGTTGGTTCGGCATGGACAAATAATGAAATGTCTAAGACTCGTGATGATATAATTAAAGTTGTTAAAAATGGTATTGACACTAAATTAGAAAGAGAGTTCAGAGACGATTTTCTTTCTTGGTCAAAAGCTAAGGGACAAGTTTTAGAAGGTTTACAAAGGCGCAGATACGACGAATGGAAGATGTTTGTAAAGGGAGATTACAAGATTACAGATATAAATACTTGGAGAAAGATAAAAAAGGAAATTGGTCTTTAGAGATTTTATTAATTTTTGGACTCTGGAAGGAAATGAATAATAAACTACTTTTTGAGGGAAATTTATTTTTATGTTTTGGGCAAAAACTGACGAAATTAGTGAGGTGGTATCTTGTGAAGTTAATAAAAAAAGTTGTCACTACATTCTTAATTATGTTTTTAATTTTGCCTAATGCAGTTGTTTTAAGCAACGATAAAATTGAAAGAGGCTATTATGATTACAGTGGTAAAAAAGGGAACAACGATGTAGTAATGAGTATATACCTTAACAACTCAAAAGTTACAGGGTTATATGCTTACAAGGGTGTAAGAAAGTATATAAAGTTAGAAGGAATAATTAAGGAAGAGAAAATAAAATTGAATGAACTCGACCAAAAAGGTAAAGTAATTGGAACATTTAGAGGTAATATAAAAACAGCAGATATAATTGAGGGAACTTGGAGTAATGGCAAAGATAAGGAAATTTTTAAACTTAAGCTTATTGGAAAAAACTACGCTGAATACGGTAGAAGATTCGATTTGGTTGGTTTTCCAGATGAAGAAGTAGTGAAATTCGCTATTAGTGTTCAAAACTATTTAATAAGAAACAACAGAAAAGCACTTGCAAAATTAATAGCATATCCTATTGATGTCAAAATTAATGGTAAAAAGAAAACTATAAAAAATGAAAAAGAATTTGTTAATAGTTTTGACAAGATATTCAATGTTAATTTAAAAAAAGCAATTATCAAAGCTGAGCCTTTGTTTATGTTTGTAAACCAATATGGAGCTATGTTGGGCGAAAGTGGATATAACGTTTGGTTTGCAGCAGTAGAAAAGAAGGATAAAAAGTACTACTTGTTAATTCATACTATTAATAACTGATTATTTCCTTAAATTGAAAGAACTATCTTGCCTTTTATTATATACCAAAAAAATTCACGCCCAGCTTTTCAAAGTTGCTTTGGATGGTGCAAAAGAAGGACAGAATATTGAGATTAAAAATGTTTATATCTGCACTGTTTGAGGACATACAGTTTTAGATGAAGCTCTGGAATTTTACCCAATATGTGGGACAAAAAGAGAGATGTATAAAAAGTTTTGAAGAGTGATTTTCAAAAAGCTGCCTTTTTATACGGCAGCTTTTTACATATCTTAAGTCATTATTTGTGCGTATTATAAAGACATTTTGCTTGTAACAATAATTGTTTTTGTAACAAACTATTATTGACTTTTTTGATAAATTTGACTTCAGAAAATTTTGTACTATTACGCTTAAAGGAGGATGGAGGGGGTAAAAATGAATAGTATCCAAAAAATAGCTCATCATATTGTAAGTTCTATTGCTAATGATTTACGAGAAAATACGTTGACAAATATAGTATCAATTCCAGCAGGTGGAATAGGTGGAGGAGTGGAAGCGTACAGGGCTGCCACAAGTGGTTTTACAATGCTGGAGAGAAAGGTTGCAAGTAAAACAGTAAGTGGAGTATTGAAAGGTATGGGCGAAGGATATCTTTTCGGGAAAGGCACAGTAAGTGTTATTGCGACTGTTACTAATAAAATAGCAAGTGTAGAAAAGTGGTTTGATAATACCAAACAAAAGTGGAGTATGGATTACACAAACTTATTGGTGGAGGAACATATTAGTTAAAATATTTAATAAAAAATACGAAAAGAATATTCTCTTGTTTTACGTATTTGAAGGCAAATACGTAGAACAAGAGAAATTCTTTTTCATATATGATGTTGATGTTTGTTATTTTAGTTGTTTTAGTAATTTTGATTATTGTGAGCAGCTTAATAAGAGTACTTCTGAAAGATTTGAAAGTAGAGTAGCTTTGGTATATAGGTGCTTTAATTATATGTGCTTATTGTATTTAAGAGAAAATTTTCAAAGATCCTTTTTCTAATGAATAGCGGGCATAGTTCACAAAATAAAAAATGGTATTGCAAGTTTTAAAGAAGGCAAGTAACAGAATAAATGAAGATAGGGAATTTAGGAAAGCAAAAAGTGACAGTACAAAAGCCCGGCTCATTATTATTTTACAAAGAGCTGTAATGGAAGAAAAATATTTATTTGATATAAGAGAAATACTGGGTAGCAACAATAGTTCCAGACACTTGATGGAGGAGAATATTAAAATGTAGATAAAAAAGGAAGGGAAAATGTCATGAGTAAAAAATTCAAGGCAAAGGATATTCTTTTTCGAATATCCGTAGTATTTATTATTTTTATAACTATTTTAGCAGGGTTTATCGTTATACCTGTTTTGGGCAGTTTAATAAATGTAGCACTAAAAGCCTTGAAAATTGAATGGCTTTGGTCAGTAGCTGCTTTTGGGTTGGTTATTATGTTTACAAATTTGTATCAAAGAGAATAAATAACAGAAAACTAAGGAAAGAAGGGATGCAAGATTGAAATTGTTACAATTTATTCTTGTAATGGTTTAGACGAAAATTATCAACCAGTGAATATAAAAAAGGTGTTCAGTGAAGTAGATGACTTTATAATTGTATGGTGTCAGGCTAAGAATATTAAAAAAGAAAGCCAAGTGTCAATGGAATGGTATAATCCCAGAAGGAAAACTTGTATTTACAATAAACATTGATGTAAAACCTACAAACCAAGAACATCCTTATAGATATTTTTGGAGTGTTATGAGGTATAATTTTATAGATGCAATCAAAGGTAAAGTGTTTGGTGTATGGAAAGTAAAGATAAAACCTTTTGACATTGAATATGAATTTGTAATAAAAGATTTAAAGAGTTATAGTTTATTTAAAGAAAGCAAAACAATTAGTAGAGTACTTGATAAAATAGCTTGAAATATTACAACAATATGGAAAGCAAAAAATTGATTATTCAAGAAACACATGATAAAAACTAAAAAACAGGGGCTGCCTATTCCAGTTGAAGAAAAGCAGCCTATTTTTCTTTATAAAAGAAAAATAATGATTATTTCAAAATTTCTTCAATTTCTTTTAATTCTTCTTCTGAAAACTCAAGATTATTGATACAACCCACATTATCTTCAATCTGAGATACCTTGCTTGCACCAACAATTACTGATGCTACAACTTTATTTCGCAAAATCCAGGCAAGTGCAAGCTGTGAAACTGTCTGACCGCGCCTTTTTGCAATCTCAGATAGTTTTTTAACCTTTTTAATTCTCTCAGGTGTTATATCACTTTCTTTTAAGAACACTCCCGATTTTCTTACTCTTGAGTCTTCAGGAATTCCATCTAAATAACGATCTGTCAGAAGTCCTTGAGCAAGAGGAGAATATATCACAGCTCCCATGCCAAGCTCATTTAATGTATCAAAAAGACCATTTTCAACATCTCTTGCAAACATATTGTATCGAACTTGATTTACAATGAGTTTTAATCCCATTTGTTTGGCAGCTGAGTACGCCAGTTTGGTTTGTTCAGAATTATAATTTGAAATACCAGCATATAAAGCTTTTCCTTGATGTACTGCCTGGTACAAAGCCTCCATTGTTTCTTCAATTGGCGTTTGAGGGTCTGGTCTGTGAGAGTAAAAGATATCAACATAGTCAAGGTTCATTCTTTTTAGACTTTGGTCTAAGCTTGCAAGAAGATATTTTTTTGAACCCCAATCGCCATAAGGACCTTCCCACATTGTGTATCCTGCCTTTGTTGCAACAATTATTTGGTCTCTGTAAGGCTTTAAGTCAAGCTTAAAAATCCTTCCAAAATTTTCTTCAGCCGCACCTGGTGGAGGACCATAATTGTTTGCCAAATCAAAGTATGTGATTCCAAGGTCAAAAGCCTTTTGAACTATTTTGCGCATGTTATCAAATTGATCACCATCTCCAAAGTTGTGCCAAAAGCCAAGAGATATGGCCGAAAGCTTTAGTCCGCTTTTACCAGCATCGTAGGTATAACATGTTGTTGTATCTGTGTTTGAATCTGCTACATACATGCTGAG
>Ga0073360_160_pt1 | contig 15242 bp, 16 predicted proteins | sample YelNatPosite1Avi_FD_63906 | JGI IMG/M metagenome (GOLD analysis project Ga0073360, IMG submission 63906) | Hot spring thermophilic microbial communities from Obsidian Pool, Yellowstone National Park, USA - site 1 Avi (version 2) (version 2) | ecosystem: Environmental > Aquatic > Thermal springs >... | reverse complement strand
CAGGACAGAAAACTTGTAGAAATATTCAATAAGTATGGTATTAAGGCAACTTTTAACATCAATGCAGGACTTTTGGGTAAAGATGATAGAATCGCAGCCGAGGAAATTGCAAACCTCTATCAAGGACATGAGGTTGCAGCTCATACATTTAACCATCCAACAATTGCAAGGTGTCCTCATGATCAAGTAGTACAGCAAATAATAGAAGACAGAAAGATATTAGAAGACATTGTGGGCTATCCAGTGAGAGGACTTGCTTACCCAAATGGTTCGTATTCCCCTGATATAAAAAGCTTTCTTCCTTACTGTGGAATTGAATATGCAAGGATTGTTGGAAATAGTAATGATTTTTCAATTCCAGTTGATTTTTATGAGTGGAAGGCAACCTGCCACCATAACCATAATCTTTTAAAACTTGCAGAGCAGTTTTTAAGCTTTTATAAGAAGCAATATCTGTATCTTTTTTATGTCTGGGGACACAGCTATGAGTTTGACAATGACAACAACTGGGATTTAATTGAAGAGTTTTGCAAAATGGTTGGGAACCATCCAGATATCTGGTATGCAACTAATATCGAAATTGTTGACTACATAAATGCTTTTCGTAATCTTAAATTTTCTGCAAAGGGTGACTTTGTTTTCAACCCATCTGCAATCGACGTTTGGATTTCAGTAGATGATAAGATTGTCAAGGTTGATGGTGGGAAGATAACAAGGCTTTGAAATTATCCGAATAATAATATTAATACAAAGGGCTGAGGTTTTTGCCACAGCCCTGATTTTTTTATCTTATGAAATTAGTTCTTACCTTTTCTTCTTTTTCAGGTGCCACTATTTTTCCTTTTCCATTTTCAACAAGCTTCAAAAGCCATGCCATGTTTTTGCCAAGCACTCTCATAATCTGAACGCCTTCTTCATCTTGCAAAACTTCACCTGGCAGAGTGCCGTGAATAATGTTCCAGTAGTTTGATGATGCAATCAGCATCTCTGCATAGTTTAGGTATTGCATAAGCTGCAAAAAAGCTTGTGTTCCACCAGAACGTCTTACTGCAACCAGAGCTGCACCTACTTTGTGGCGCAACAAATTTCCATTTGCACCAGAGACATAAAAGGCTCTGTCCAAAAATGCTTTCATTGTAGCTGAAATTGAAGAGTAGTGAACAGGAGAACCCAAGATTATTCCATCTGCGTTTTTCATAAGCCCAATCCACTCGTTTACCTCATCATCAATTACGCATTTTTCGTTTTTGTTTTTTGCACACATACCGCAGGCAAGACAACCCTGAATCAATTTATCACCAACATGAACAATTTCAACCTCTATTCCTTCTTTCTCTAACTCATTTGCTACTATTTTAATAGCATGATATGTATTTCCTTCTTTTCGCGGGCTCCCATTGAATGCAACAACTTTCACTTTTAAATCACCTCATGCTCATAGTCTCAATCTTTTAAATATCACTATACTCCTTTGTCTTTTAGCAGTCAATATTCTTCTTCACTTTTCACAATATCATCTTATCATGTATGTGCAAATCAAACAAATTTAAACAAGAAGGCATATATTTTTTGTAAAAGGTGCTTGACAGGGTAGTTTTCATGTTTTATAATGAAATTAATCGCAAATGAGCATAAATGATTAAATTCATTCATCAAAATGAGCACAAACGAAAGGTGAATAAAATGTTTGCAGAGGAAAGAAAAAGCAAAATAGCGCAGATGATAAAAAGTGGGCAGAGCGTTAAGGTTTCAGAGCTTGCAAAGTTGTTTGGTGTATCAGAGTCTACTATAAGAAGAGATTTGGCTGAACTTGAAACTCTGGGTGTAATAAAGAGGACTCATGGAGGGGCGGTCAACAATTTTATTACCTCTTTTGAGCCTTCATTTGCAGAGAAAGAAGACAAGTTTGCAAAAGAAAAGGAGTACATAGGGAAGCTTGCAGCAAGCTTTATTCACGATGGTGACACCATCATCCTTGATTCTGGAACAACAACCCAATACATTGCACGAAACATAAATGCAAAAAATATAACTATAATAACCAACTCAGTAAATATAGCATACGAACTTTCTAACAATGATAATCTTGAAGTGATCGTGACAGGAGGAGTTATAAGAACAAAAACAAAAGCTCTTGTTGGAGACATAACGCAAAGCATACTCAGACAATTTAGGGTTGACAAGGCTTTTGTGGCAGCAAACGGAGTGTCGATAGAATTTGGAGTTACAACGCCAAGCCATGTTGAAGCTGCTATAAAAAGAGCAATGATAGAAAATGCCAAAGAGGTGTTTTTGGTTGCAGACAGTTCAAAATTTGGTCAGGTTACTTTTTCACTCATATGTCCTGTACAAAGGCTTGATTATATTATAACTGATAAAATGGATGAAGAACAAAAGTCTGAATATGAAAAACTGGGTGTGAAGGTCATAACGTAAAATTTTAGATTTTGAGGTGGGATAAAATTGATTTATACGATTACCCTAAACCCAGCAATGGATATGACAGTATACATCGATGTTTTAAAAAAAGGTCAAGTAAATAGAAGCCATTATTGTTTGATGGATGCTGGTGGTAAAGGCATTAATGTCTCAAAGGTTATAAAAGCATTGGGTGGACAGTCAATCGCTCTTGGTTTTTTAGGAAATGACAACAAGGATTGGTTTTTGAAATATTTAAAAGACATGCAAATTGATTTTGATTTCATTTTTGTAGATGGACTTACACGAACAAACATCAAGATTGTTGAGACAGCGCAAAAGGTTTATACCGACCTCAATCAAAATGGTTTTGAAGTGAAGAAGAAAGACATAAGTCTTTTGTTTGAAAAAATAGATAGGATAGCAAAAACTGATGACATCTTTGTGCTCTCAGGAAGCCTCCCGCCAGGTGCAGATGAAGATGTGTATGTAGAGCTTATAAGAATGCTAAAACAAAAAGGTGCAAAGGTTATATTTGATGCTGACGGAAAAGCACTTGAAAGGGGGATTATAGGAAAACCAGATGTTATAAAGCCCAATATCCATGAGTTTAAGTGTCTTTTTGATGTTGATGAAAATGATTTAAATTCTATTGTAAATTCAGCAAGAAAGCTCATAGAAAATGGGATAAAAAAAGTTTTGATTTCAATGGGAGCAAAGGGTGCAGTTTTTGTCACAGAAAACTTGGCATTGTTTGCAAAAGCAGCTGAGGCTAAAGTAAAAAGCACAACAGGTGCAGGTGATTCAATGGTTGCAGCTATTTCTTATGGGCTTTCACAAAATATGGATGATATATCTATTTTTAAACTTTCTTTAGCATGTGCAGCAGCAAAAGTTTCAAAAGAAGGTGTGAAGCCACCTGAGAAAAATAAGATTGAAGAGTTTTTGGGAAAAACAAAATTAGAAAGGCTGGGAGAATAAAAATGGATGTAAAAGCTTTGTTTTCACCATCACGAATGAGTTTTGATTTGCAGGCAAAAACAAAAAAAGCAGTTATCGAAGAGCTCATCAAGCTTCTTTATAATGATGGAAAAATATCAGATAAAGAAAAGTTTAAAAAAGCGGTTATGAAACGTGAAGAAGAATTTTCGACAGGTATAGGTATGGGCATTGCAATTCCTCATGGGAAAGATAGCTCAGTTTTAGAACCTTGTGTTGCATTTGGAGTTTCAAAAAAGGGAATAGACTTTGATTCTATGGATGGAGAGCCTGCTTATATCTTCTTTCTGATTGCAGTACCTGAAAATGCGGATGATACACATCTTCATGTATTAAGTTTTATATCACGAAAGCTTATGCATGAAGATGTGAGAAAAAAATTATATAATGCTGAGTCTTTTGAAGATGTGATAAGTGCTTTTGAAGAAAAATAAAAAACGGGGAGGCATGAAAAAATGAAAAAAATTGTTGCTGTCACATCTTGTCCTACTGGAATTGCCCACACATATATGGCAGCAGAGGCACTTCAGATGGCGGCGAAAGAACTTGGGGTTGAAATCAAGGTCGAAACAAGAGGGTCTGTCGGTGCAGAAAATGAAATAACTGCAGATGATTTGAAACAGGCACATGCGGTAATTTTAGCCTGTGACACAAAAATCGATGAAGATAGGTTTCAAGGATTGCCAATTGTACGAGCAAGTGTGAAGGATGCTATCAAAGACCCCAAAGGGCTTATCACAAAGGCTATGAACATGGAAAAGAAAGACTATGTTGATAAGGTCTTTGAAGCCAAGAAAGAAGCAAAAGAAAAGGCAACCGGTGTTTATAAGCATTTGATGACAGGTGTTTCTTATATGATTCCATTTGTTGTTGCAGGAGGTATTTTAATTGCAATATCCTTCGCGTTTGGTATCAAAGCTTTTGAACAAAAAGGAACACTTGCGGCAGCGCTCATGGACATAGGTGGTGGCAGTGCATTTTATCTCATGGTTCCAATCCTTGCTGGCTTTATAGCCTTTTCAATAGCAGACAGACCTGGACTTGTACCGGGAATGATAGGTGGGCTTTTAGCAAATAAGCTTGGAGCAGGTTTTTTGGGCGGCATTGTTGCAGGGTTTGCAGCCGGGTATTTAGTTGCATGGCTTAAGAAAACCATAAAGCTACCAAAGACAATGGAAGGTTTGATGCCGGTATTAATATTGCCTGTTTTGTCAACGTTGATTATCGGTTTGGGTATGATATATGTTGTAGGTGAACCTGTTGCAGCTTTAAATAAGGCAATGACAGAATGGCTCAAGAGCATGAGCAGTGGCAGTGCAGTTTTGCTTGGAATAATATTGGGTTTGATGATGGCGTTTGATATGGGTGGACCTGTCAATAAAGCTGCATATACATTTGCTGTGTCAACTTTGGCAGCAGGTCAACCTTCAACAATAATGGCTGCAGTGATGGCAGCAGGTATGACACCACCACTTGGTTTGGCGCTTGCAACCTTGATAGCAAAGGATAAATTTACAACAGAAGAAAGAGAAGCAGGAAAAGCAGCGTTCTTCCTTGGGATTTCATTTATAACTGAAGGTGCTATTCCATTTGCTGCTGCAGACCCGCTGAGAGTCATTCCATCTATTATGATTGGGTCAGCAGTAACTTCAGCTTTGAGTATTTTATTCAAATGCACTTTGGCAGTCCCACACGGCGGAATATTTGTACTGCCGATACCAAACGCTGTAGGGAATTTGTTTTTGTATGCGCTGGCTATTGCAATAGGAACAGTTGTCACAGCGTTTATAGTTTCGGTTTTAAAACCAAAGAAGGTTTAATAAAAACTTTCGAGGCAGGTGAGTGCCTGCCTTTTTGTTCTTTCAAATAAGATTATTATGGTGGAGGAGGATTTTAAAATGGTTGAAGCTAAAATTGTGTTAAAGAATCCAACAGGGCTTCACGCAAGGCCTGCCAGCATATTTGTAACTGAAGCGGGGAAATTCAAAAGCGATATTTTTATTATAAAAGATGGGAAGCAAGTAAATGCAAAAAGCATTTTAAACATCTTAGCAATGGGTGCCAAAAAAGGTGATGAGATTATTCTCAAAATTGTAGGTGAAGATGAAGATAAAGCTTTAAAACATTTAGTGGATTTGTTAGAAAATCTGAGTGAGTAAGTTGATGGGGGTAAATAATGTGGTGGTAAAAGGTATTCCTGTTTCAGAAGGAATTGGATTAGGAAGAGCAGTTGTAATCAAAGAAAGTGAATATGCGGTGAGAAAAGTAAAAATAGAGGATACAGAGGCTGAGCTGAGACGCTTTTTGGATAGCATAGAAAAAGCAAAAGAACAGATAAAGAAGATAAAAGCCGCAACATATGAAAGTTTGGGCGAAAAAAATGCAATGATTTTTGATGCTCATCTTTTAATCCTTGATGACCCAGAATTTGTAAATATGGTAAAAGGGAAGATAGAAGAAGGGATTAATGCTGAGTTTGCCATTGATGAGTCGGCAAGGTTTTTTGAAAATGTTCTTTGGAGCTTGGAAGATGAATATATGAGAGAGAGGGCAAATGATATAAAAGATGTAGCTTTAAGACTAATTAGAATTTTGAATAGAGAAGAACAAATAGACCTAAAAGATCTTCCTGAAGGAAGTGTTTTAATTGCTCATGACCTTACACCTTCACAAACAGCCCAAATAAATAAACAAAATGTGCGGGGATTTGTTACAGAGAAAGGTGGTAAAACTTCTCATACAGCAATAATTGCAAGAACATATGAAATTCCTGCAGTTGTGGGTTTAGAAGACATAATCAATAAGGTAAAAGATGGGGATTTTTTGATTGTGGATGGATATGAGGGGTTTGTTTACGTGAATCCTGAAGAATATTTAATAAAGGAGTATGAAAAGAAGCTTGTGGAAGAAAATAGGAGAAAAGAAGAATTAAAAAGCTTTTTGTATGTTGAATCCAAAACACAAGATGAGAAAAGGATAAAACTGTTTGCGAACATTGCGCATATAGAAGAAATTGATGCTGCACTGAAAAATGGTGCAGAAGGAATTGGGCTTTTTCGAACAGAGTTTTTGTTTATGGATAGAAGCCAGCCACCATCGGAAGATGAACAGTTTGAAGTTTATAAATCTGTACTTGAAAAGATGGAAGGCAAGCCGGTTATTATAAGAACTTTGGATGTTGGTGGAGACAAGAATATTTCATATTTGAATATAGATAAAGAAGAAAATCCTTTTTTGGGGTACAGAGCTATAAGGCTCTGTTTAGGGAATAAAGAACTTTTTAAAACTCAGCTGAGGGCGCTTTTAAGGGCATCCATTTATGGTAATCTAAAAATAATGTTTCCTATGATAACTTCCAGTGATGAGGTGTATAAGGCGAAATTGGTCATCCAGGAAGCCAAAGAGGAGCTCAAAAAAGAAAATATTAGCTACTCACAAAACATCGAAATTGGTATAATGATAGAAACACCTTCTGCAGCAGTTATATCAGATATTTTAGCAAAAGAAGTTGACTTTTTTAGCATAGGGACAAATGACCTTATCCAGTACACTCTTGCAATTGACAGGACAAATGATAAAGTGTCATACCTTTATAACCCGTTGCACCCGGCTGTTTTGAGACTTATTAAGATGACAGTTGAAAATGCTCACAAAAATGGCATAGAAGTTGGTGTATGTGGCGAGATTGCATCAAACCAGGAATTTGTTCCTATTTTGATAGGACTTGGCGTTGATGAGCTAAGCGTAAATCCTTCTAAGATATTAAATGTAAAGAAGAAAATTTTACAAACAAGGTATGAAGAAGAAAACCTTCGTGTAAGAGAGCTTTTAAATTGGCAGTAAAATTAAAAAATAGCAGGGCTGGATTTGAAAAAAGCTAAAGTGAAAAAACAGTCCTGCTTTTTGAGACTATAAGTAATTTTGTGTAAAGTATAAGGACCTCCTTCTTGGTAAGAATCAGAATATAAACAAAAATATCCAAGAAGGAGGTTTTTTGTTATGGAAAATGTTTTAACAAAAGAGCAGCTCTTAGAGTTTATAAGAAAAAACAATATTCAGAGTGTGAGTGATATTTACGAAAGCTTAAAAGACTTGTTTAAGAGTGTACTTCAAAGCTTTTTAGAAGCAGAGATTGAAGAAACTCTGGGTTATGAAAAGTATGACGTTAAGAACAAACAAACTACTAACTCTCGAAACGGATATACTCAGAAGACTGTAAAAACAAAATTTGGAGAGATGGAAATTGATATACCAAGAGACAGAGAAGGTGAATTTGAACCCAAGATAATTCCCAAATATAAAAGAGATATCTCTGAAATTGAAGATAAAATAATAGCTTTATATTCCTGAGCAATAGCAACACGAGACATTCATGAGCAAATAAAAGATATTTATGGTATTGAAGTATCTGCTGAGATGGTAAGCAAAATTACAGAAAAAATAATACCAGAAATAAGAGAATGGCAAAACAGACCGTTAGAAAAGATATATCCGTTTATCTTTATGGATGCAATTCATTATAAGATAAAAGATGAAGGCAGGATTGTAAACAAAGCTGCTTACGTTGTTTTAGGAATTAACATTGAGGGATATAAGGATGTTTTAGGGATATGGATTGGAGAAAGTGAAAGCTCTAAATTCTGGTTGGGTGTTTTGAATGACCTGAAAACAAGAGGAGTAGAAGAGGTATTACTGTTTTGTGTTGATGGCCTTACTGGTTTAAAAGAAGCAATAGAAGCAGTGTTCCCAAAAAGCGATATTCAAAGGTGTATTATTCATCAATCAAGTCAACTCATTCAAATATGTTTCATACAAGCATATAAAAGAATTTTCAAAGGATTTTAAAAAAGTATATCAGGCAACTAATGAAGAAGAAGCACTGGAAAATTTTTATCAGGTAAAAGAAAAATGGGGAAACAGTATCCTTATGCGTTCAGGAGTTGGGAAAGCAATTGGGAGCTACTGACTTCGTTTTTTAAGTTTCCCCCAGAGATAAGGAAGATAATTTATACAACAAACATCATAGAAGGAGTTCACAGACAATTTAGAAAAGTGACAAAAGCAAAATCAGTATTTCCAAACTATACAGCGTTAGAGAAGATGCTTTATCTTGCAACAAAAAATGTTGTAAGAAAGTGGACACAGAGGTACAGAAATTGGGATATAATATTAAATCAGCTTTTGATAATGTATCCAGAGCGTTTAAGTGGATATATAAATTAATAACAAACTCCAGTTCGCTTTTAGATTGCTTCCATGGAAGCAATCTAAAACAAATTAGAATCAGAAAAATCAGAGCAATATATCCCAGTATCAAATTTTGTCCAGCTTTTAAAAAATTTATGCATAAAAATTTTTAAAATGGTAATACTAAAAAATAGAAGGTAGACAGGATTATCCTGAATGATTTCTTACCAAGAGGGATGGTTCAATTTAAATACACAAAATTATTTACAGACCCTTCATATGCGAAAGAAAACTTCTTACCTTCTACTTTTCTGAGAAGTTGCTCAAACAGAAAAGTAATTAGTATCCAATCAATATACCTTTTATAATTCTTAAACCCCCTGAGCCTTACATTCTCAAGATTATATTCACCTTTTAATTTGCTAAACAGTCTTTCAATCTTTGTTCTATGCTTGTATAGCTTTTTGCCCTCTTCAGTTTCTAAAAATCTTATGTTATTTCTTCTAAAAACATTCTTAACATTGTTTTTATCTTTCATGTTTCTTTTGTTTATCCCAGCAACAAATTTAACCTTAAGCTCATTTGCTATATTAAACCATCTGCTACAATCGTATCCCGCATCTGCTAATACAATCTCACAGCCAAAGCCCCATGCTTCTTGCCAAAAGCTCTTCTTGTCTTGAGTCATGTTCATTTGCCCCTGTTAAAATCCAGAAAAGTGGTATTACTTCTTCTTTACCTGTACACAAAAGATGTAATTTGTATTCCCTGTAAAATCCTATTGTAATATGTATACCTATTTTTGCTTCTGAATCATTTTTGGCACTTCTCAAAGGTGTAGAATCTACTATCGCTATACCAATATCAGGTTCTATTTCAGCTATTAGTATCTCTCTTATATCTTGCATGTATTCTTCTTCTATTTTCCTTGACAACTTTGCAAAATATGAATAGTCCGGACTTTCTTCCATACCTATTGCTCTTTTAAACTCTGTGTCTTGATTTATTCGATATTCTAATTCTCTGAAACTCTTTATCCCCTTCTTAACTTTGTAAACCAGACAAGCTATTATTTGAAACAAATTAAATTTCCTTGGGCGTCCTCTTCTATTGTGCTTTATTCTCCTTGTCAGAGCTTCAGCAACCTTTTTCACTACAAAAAGTAGCTTTAAAAATTTCTTATTTTGTGCTTTAATATTCATGAGTATATCTTTTCCCCCTTGTGTTTTGTTGTGGTTTTCTCTTAAATTAAATTATAATACAAGGGGCTTTTTTTCATTTGTTACTATGTTTACTTTATATGGTTATTTCTTTTATTCAACAACCTCTTAAATATACATTGCCTTAGCTTTTTCTTTTCAAAATAATTAAAATGTGGTATTTTAAATATATAAGTTATTTTACAGTAAGGGGGAGAATTTTGAGTTTATTTAAAGATTTTTTGAAAGATTCCTTTTTGTTTACTAAAAAGTATTATGGCTATGTATTTGGTGTCATAGCTCTATCATTTATTTTTCTTCTCATATCATTTGTAATTTTACTTATAGTTGGTATTTTACTTGCATTGATTATGGGCGTTGATATGTCAACAATTTCTTTATTAAATGATGTTGAAGTTTTTCGTTTTTTAAGTAGCAAATTTGTTTTATACCTAATTTTGATGGTAATAATTTTTATCATATGGATATTTTTAATTTTGGTTTTTATCCAGTACCCTTTTATGAAAACCTTTATTGAAATTACAAGAGATAGAGATGCAAACAAAAGTGCTTTTAAAATTTTCTTTGATACTATGAAAGAGAAAAATTTTTCGATAGCTTTGAAAATGATTGCGCTTGGATTTTTACTGGCACTCATTTTTGGTGCTATCTTTGGAATAGGTATTTTATGTATTGTTTTTGGCATAGCTTTGAAAAACCTTGTAGGACGTATATTATTGCTCATAGTTGGTGTTATTGGCATTTTGCTGGGGATTTATATATTGTTAAGATTGATGTTTGCCAATATGATTTTGATAGACAGAGATACAGGAGTTGTGGCAAGTATTAAAGAAAGCGCAAAGCTTACAAAAGGCAAAGTTATATTTGTTTTAGCAGTGCTAATTTATAACTCACTTATATCGGCAGTTTTCCAAATACCGGTGTATATTTTTGATACAATGTTCAACCAAAATTATCAATATAATATATTCTTTACTGTTTTAAGTTTGGCAGGATTTATTTTTTACCTTGTAGCAATTCCTTATCTTATTGTATTAAATTACCTACCATATAATGTTTTAAATATACATTCTGCAAATATTCAAAATGGTTCAGCAAAATCTGATGATTACATCCTTGGATGATGAATTTAAATTTTGAGTTTTAAAGAATGAACTAAAAAGAGCTGTACGTTTCTCTTTTGTGCAGCTCTTTTTTGCATTCTCTATAGAATAAAACTTAAGTTTTAATTTTTTTGCAGTCTAAATTGCAATGTTAAATGTAACGTTTTTTAGAAGGAATTGAGAATTGAAAATTGATTATAACAACAATCATGTATGATATTAGTTGTCAACATATTCCAGCTTCTCTGCAGTAAGAGTGGAACTTTTATTTTGTATATTCTTTTTTTAGATAATACACTCTACACCTCTACTGTAAGTATTTCTAACATCTTTAAAATAATCTATTGCTTTAAAAGAAAATGATTGCAAGTTTTATTTTGAAGTTTTAAAATTAAAGTTGTTTTTTATAAATTCAAAAGAAAATTAAAATCAGTATGACAAATTTCGACAATCTACAAAATGGGTATTAATAAATTAGGAAAAGAAAATTAGTTAAGAGGGATAAAATATGAGTACAGAAAAATTTTTAAAAGATGAACTAATAAGTGTCATAATTCCCTGTTATAATGAAGCACAAAATATTGAACAAACCCTTAAAGAAATTTACGAATATTTCGACGAGTCTGTACCCGAATATGAAGTAATTGTAGTAGTTGAAAAAAGTACTGATAATACCTTAGAAATAGTAAACTTATCAAAAAACCAAAGAACAATTGTATTAGAGAATGCCAAAAAATTTGGTAAGGGATATAGCTTAAAAAAAGGTATATATTTTGCAAAAGGACAATACATACTTACTTGTGACGCAGATCTTCCTGTGGATATAAAAAAATATTTTCTTCCTATGTTAGAACTACTAAAGAAAAATGAAAAGGTCGGTGCAGTTTTTGCAACTGCCTTGGCTATAAAAACATGCAGGAAGGAGAGAGGTTTTGTAAGAAGTATTGTTTCACTGATATTTTTTGTTTTGAGACAGTTGTTTTTACAATTACCTGTGAGTGACACACAATTGGGTTTTAAACTGTTTAGAGCAGATGTGCTAAGAAAATGCTGTGAAAAAGTTAATGAGAATGGATTTTTGTTTGATTTGCTATTAACAGATTTGATGTTAAATGCAGGATATCAAATTGAAGAAATAAATGTAAAAGTTGTAGAAAGAAAAATCAAATCTTCTGTTTCTGTCGCTGAAATAATAAAAACTACTTATAAGTTTTGCAAGTATGTATTGTTTACGCGATCAAAATTACTTAGAGAATGTACAGATAAAGTTATGATAAATGATAAAAATAAAAGCGTAAAAGCATCAAGTATCTGAACATTATAGGTGGGGATAAAGTGAACGAGCGGAAAAAAGAAATTGTATATATTGTTCTTGACTTATTCATTGCTGCCATTCCATTTTTGTACATTACCTATCTCTATAGGTTAGGGGTTGCAAATTTGGAAAGTTTGAAGGAGGTAGTATTTGCTAATTCGCTTTTGAGTACTGTTTTTTATATTTCCAACATTGTTATGTTTCTCAAAATAGAATATAATGTCAGTTTTTGTACAACTTTTAAAGTAATAAGCATAATTTCATTAATTTTGGGAATTATATTGTATATCTTATATCCATCTTATGGATGGGCAATAAGTATACTTTTGTTAATGGACAGTTTTGTTATTTTTCTAAGAGGAACTATGTTGATTGAGAGAAATTACATAAAAGGGGCTTTAATTAATTTTTTGTTGCACACAAGTAGGTTTGGGATATTAATATTGTTTCCTTTAAATGGACTTTTGACAAGATGGATTGTATCAAATATCGGTGGATATTTGCTGGTATTGGCAGCGTATTCATATTTGATAAAATGGATTTTGAAAGGAGAAAACAAGAATAGCTTTGCAAACATAAACATTAATGAAATTAGAGAAAGAGCTTATTATTTATTTTTTGTGATGATGATTTTCGTAATTCAAAATATTGATCTATTAGCATTAAAGGGAATGAACTTTTATAACTCGCTTGTTTTAACAAGGCCGTGGGGAACAGTTACTTATGTTGTTACAGTATCGATTGGAAATCTTGTTTTGATTAATAAAAAAACATATCCCTATTGGATTTATCTAACTGTGGCATGGGCTGGAATTTTCATTGGTTATATTTCATTGGGGGGATATATAAATTACTATCTTTTCAAAATTCCATATTCATTTAATTTGAGTATATTACCAATTTTATTTTACCTTTTAATGGCTACAATATTATTTGTAAATTACTCAAATTACATAAAAAAGAAACAATTAATAATTGAACCATTGTGTTTATTCATGTTAATTGGAAGTTTAAAAAATAAAGTTTCATTGGTGAGAGAATTAAAATTTGAGGTATTAATTTTGATTTTAATATCTTTAATAATTTTTCACGTGTTTATGACTTTTTTATATTCAACTTATAGTAAGTGTAAAGAAAAATATAAAATAACAAGTTAAATATTGCGAGGGGAAGAAATGAAGACTATTTTAGTGTTAACACAAAGGGATATATATCATAAAAAAGCTGGTGGTGCAGAAAGATACTTATTTAATGTGCTAAAAGGTTTGAGTAATCATTACAAAATCACGTGTCTATGTCAAAATGATGGTACTCAGAAAGATTATGAAGTGTATGATAATATAACGTTTATTCGGTTTAAAACTAATTTAATTAGCCTAATTTTCAAAGCAATGTTCTATTATAAAAAAAATAAGGAAAGTATTGATTTAGTAATTGACCATACAAACACACATCAGTTTTTCACTTTTTTATACGTTGCGAAAAATAAGAGATTATTAATAGTTCATCAGCTTGCACTTGAGATTTGGGAATATTATTTTCCAATGTACATTGGTAAGGTGTTCAAATTGTTCGAAAAACTCCTTTGGCGTCTTTCATCTGGAATGGCAGTAACAGTTAGCCAGTCAACCAAAGAGGATCTGCAGAGGTTTGGGTTTAAAGAAGAATTTATATGGGTTATAAAAAATTCAATAAGGCACAAGTACATTTCACTTCCACCGGCAGAGAAAGAAGACTATCTTGTTAGTATAGGAAGATTAGTCCCGTATAAAAGGTTTGAGGATGCGATTTATTTAGCAAAGAAGCTTAATAGAAGAATATATATTATAGGAGAAGGGCAAGAGAGATATAAAAGAAGATTAAAGAATTATACAAAGAAAATTAAAGCGGATGTGGTTTTCACTGGATATGTTACTGAGGAGAGAAAACAAGAAATAGTAGAGAAAGCCTATATGCACATTTTTCCGTCTATTAGAGAAGGATGGGGGCTTGTGATAAGCGAATCTGCTAACTTAGGGACACCTTCCTTAGTATACCCTGTTCCTGGCTGCCTGGATGCAACAAATTACGGAAAAGCTGGTTTTGTGACAAAGAGGATAGGGAAGGATTATTTGTTGGAAAAGTTTCTAAGTATTGATAGGGAAGAATATGAAAGGATGAGAATTTGTGCATTTGAATTTGCTTCACAGCTAAACTATAATAAACAATGTGAAGAGTTTCTACAGGTTATACAAAGCATAATAGAAAATACATAAAGGGTTGGAGCAATTATGAAGCTGGGAATTTTAATAACAACATATAATGATGGAGATATTATCTTAAGATGTTTAGATTCTATCTATGACCAACTTGACAATTTAAATTTTCCAGTTTACGTTGTATGTGTTGATGATGGTTCAGATTCACCTCTTGCATATCCTCATTTTGATATTCTAAGGACTGAGCACAGGGGAAGAAGCTACGCAAGGATTGAGGGTCTGAAAAAAATTTTGGCTGAAAATTGCACACATTTCTTATTTTTAGATAGCGATATGGTCCTTCCACCTGGCTTTCTCAAAAAGTTGCAGACAGTGGTGGAAAATTACGACAGTGATGCCTTCATTATCCCTGAAGTGGCTTTTAGTAGTTATAACAATTTTTGGACAAAAGTTAAAGTCTTTGAGAGGAACTTATATAGAGTAAATTATTGTAAAGAGAGCGGGAATATTGAAGCAGCCAGGTTATGGAAGTTATTTTCTTTTCCGGGTTTGTTGAGGGGTTGGAAGCATTTGAAGAGATTCAGCCAACAATATTAGGTATTAAAAAAGGTTTAAAGATTATAAAGACCCAGGAGATTTTTATCTATCATGATGAAAAGAAGGTAACCTTACGAGATTTATTGAGGAAGAAAAATAGCTACTTTTGTTGTATGCTTGAATCAGGCAAATGTTCAAAATGGGATATAATAAAAAGGTATTATTTCTTCCGTCCCCATCTTTACCATAAGGAAAATTTAAAAAA
>Ga0073360_158_pt1 | contig 16101 bp, 9 predicted proteins | sample YelNatPosite1Avi_FD_63906 | JGI IMG/M metagenome (GOLD analysis project Ga0073360, IMG submission 63906) | Hot spring thermophilic microbial communities from Obsidian Pool, Yellowstone National Park, USA - site 1 Avi (version 2) (version 2) | ecosystem: Environmental > Aquatic > Thermal springs > Hot... | reverse complement strand
CCTTGTTCAAACTTTGAAAGCTTTGAATCTTCTATATTCCGAAAATGAAATAGCAAAAATCAAAGAAGACCTTAAAAATGAGCTTGAGTTTCCCAAACAAAGAGAACTTACCTGCAAGTGCTTTTGCTCTTATCATCGATAGTTATTCAAAAGTAAAGTTAAGGATCATTCTAAGGTTAAACAAGCTACTTGTTATGTTGTCCTCGGTATCGACCTAGAAGGTAAAAAAGACATTTTCGGTATTCTGCCCTTTCTTCGGCAAAGAAAATAAGGCTTACCTGGATGAAAGTTTTTGACGATTTAATTACAACAGGTCTTAAAGAAGTTTTAATTGTCATAAGCGATGACTTTCCTGGTATTATAGATGCTGTCAAACTTGCTTATCCTCTTGCTGACCTTTAGCTTGCTTTTGTCCACCTCCAACAAAATAGCAGAAAACATATGACAAAAGATAAAGCTTTCCGCTTTTAACAAGAGTTAAGAACAAACTTAGAATTTCTTCCTCCGATTTTTTGATTGAGCTGTACTGAAATTTAAAGAACTTTGAGATGGATACCTTCCAAAATATCCTCGATTTTATTGCTGCAATATCAGAAAAAGCAGAGTTTTATTCTGTCCATATGAAATACCCTGAGGAATTAAGAAATCTCTTTCTACAAACACCGCTTTATGTGTAAATAGCATGATTGAGAAGGCAAGAAGTAAATTCAGGTGGATACTTTAAGCTGCCTGTGTCTTAGAAATTAATATTTACTTACAGCGAGAGAACTTACGCCGTACAAAATGGAAAAATGGAGTTCCCAGTATTAGAAAATGCATTAACAACATAACCCAACTTTACAATTTACGTTATAAATTGGAGACACAAAATTCTTGACAAGTCTCTCATAGTTCAGATAAAACTCATCCGGAATAACAGCATCAATCATTAAAATCTTGTGTTTACATCCCTCATAGTTCAGATAAAACCGTCAGCACAGGCGTTGTTACAGCAACTTAAAGTTGAGTTTACATCCCTCATAGTTCAGATAAAACATAAGAGAGTTCAAGAACTTCAGCAAGCTTTGAAGAAGTTTACATCCCTCATAGTTCAGATAAAACGTCACATGGTTAGATGGGTATCTTGTAGTCAAAGATGTTTACATCCCTCATAGTTCAGATAAAACTGTTCAAAGGCTTGATATTAAAATCTTTCTTGTTTTCAGTTTACATCCCTCTCTCAATGTATCTTTGATTTTCTCAAAATATCTCTCGATTTCTTTAAATTTCGCTATCGAAACAAATAATATCATTCTTGATATTGCTATTATTGCTTTATTCTACCATGCGAAGATTAAACTCAACCTACTTTTTGTATTAATTTAGATATTTTACCATATTACGGCGGGTTTTTACCCACAATAACCATGGCGTTTACCCTCTCATGTCTCTCAGGGTCTTTGCTTATTTGCCCTCAATTCCTTCGTCCCATCTACCATGGCGTGGAAGTCGGTTATGCTCGTATGCAGGGTCTTCGCCCTTATGGGGGATGTACTCCGACCACCCGCTCTCATTTTTCAATCTACCTATAAAAAATCATTTAATTCCTTTTTCCTTCACTTCTTACCCTCAACACATTCTCTATGATTTGAACTCCTACCAAAAGGGGCGCTTTGCTTCTTGACATGACTTTATTCCATTCGCAAAGCTAAGAAACTTTTACCCCTTCAGATGTGAATCACTCAAACTATTGCTCCTACTTTAAACTAAGATTTCTCAAGTTATCTTTTTATTCTTTTACGCTGTTCTTGCTAATGTCTCTCTCTTTATATCGCTCAACATCTTATTACCATCATACCTTATCCCTTTTTTCAAAATCGCATAAAATATCCTTATCAACTTACAGCAAAGCGCTATCAGTGATTGCTTCTTCTTCAATGGATTGTTCTGCCGCGTTGTGTAATACATGTGCAGCTGTTTAAATTCTTCATTCTTTGCTACTATTGTAATCATGGCCCTGAACAAACTACTTCGAAGCCGCCCTCGCCCTCTTTTGCTTATACATGTCTGCCCCTTGTACTTGCCAGAACTATTCTCAATTATATTAAGACCAGCTAATTTCTGGATCTGTCTCGCATCCTCATACCTCCTTATATCTCCAACCTCAGAAATAAACCCAACTGCTGTTTTTACACCAACACCTTTTATTTCAAGCAGCCTATCACCATTCGGCACATCTTTCAAAAGCTCTGCCATCTCACCTTCTATCTCTTCTACCTGCTTCTTTAAAAGCTCATATTCTTCAAGCAAATATTTTATCTCTTGTCTTGCCAGCTTTCTACCTTCTTTTTTACCTATACTCCTTTTAGCAGTCTCTACTAAATCCATCGCCCTCCTGCGACTAATCGCACGTTTATCTACTTTGTCACGCCAGTACTCTATAATCCCTTCTACTTCCTTTTCTATTACATCACTTGGCAATGGCATCTCTTTTAGGGTCAATAGCGCTACCTTGCCTTCCCAATCAGAAAATACCTCTAAAAACTCTGGAAAATAGATATCCAGCCAGTTGATTATTTGATTTTTTAAAACGTTCAGCTGTTTTTGTAGCCTTTCATATATGTTCATCGCTACTCTCATCTCAGCATATATACCCTCGGGTATATTTGGTTCTGTGTATCTTCCATCCTTCACAAGCATCGCTATCGTCTTCGGATCCTTTATATCGCTCTTTGTTTGCGTATTATCATCAAGCTCCTTGCTCCTCTTCACGTGAAAAGGATTCACTAAAACCACTTTTATGCCATTCTCTCTTAAGTACTGCTCAAAGCACAGCCAGTAATGCCCTGTAGGTTCTATCCCAACTATCATGTTGTCTTTGCCATTGGCTTTCATTATCTTATTTGCCCAATCCAAAAATTTTTCCATACCTTCTTTTCTATTCTCAAACTCTATTCTCTTGCCAAGCTCCACTCCTCTAAAATCAAATGCTCTTCCAACATGCCTTTCCTTCGCTATGTCTACTCCTACAACTAAAGTTTTTTCTGTTACTTGTAATATCTTTTCATTTTGTGTATACTTCAAAGAGGGTACCTCCTTTGTTGTGTTTTGTCGTAAGTTGTACAACTTACATTCTGTATTTTACCAGGAGGTACCTTATCTTTTCAAATCTCATTTTTCGTCATTTTCACTCATTTTCGTTCATTACAGGAATGCTCATAGTTCAGATAAAACTGTTGCATATCTGTACTATGAAAAATACATCTATAAAGTTTACATCCCTCATAGTTCAGATAAAACTTTGTCTTTTTTGAATTGCTCTTTAATCATTTCTATAGGTTTACATCCCTCATAGTTCAGATAAAACTGATGCGCTGGTACGGTGAAAAAATGAAATTAACTAGTTTACATCCCTCATAGTTCAGATAAAACTAAAAATGAAAGACTTTTCTCCAAGACGGGCATATTTGTTTACATCCCTCATAGTTCAGATAAAACTTTATTACTCCAGCGTCTATACCCTGAAAAGGTGAATCGTTTACATCCCTCATAGTTCAGATAAAACCAGTTTGACAGAATGATTGACAGACAGATACGTTCTTGTTTACATCCCTCATAGTTCAGATAAAACTTTAAAAACAATATATTTAACCCAGATAATTGGAATTCGTTTACATCCCTCATAGTTCAGATAAAACTTTATAGTGTCAGAGAAGCAAACAACGATGTGCTTGAGTTTACATCCCTCATAGTTCAGATAAAACTGTTTATTGCTTGTTGCAAAATTTGAATTTGTGTCATGTTTACATCCCTCATAGTTCAGATAAAACGTTTGTAATTAAGTATAATCCACAAATGAAAAGAAAAGTTTACATCCCTCATAGTTCAGATAAAACCTATTTCGAGCAAGTCGTTCCAAATGCAAAACCCTGGCTTACATCCCTCATAGTTCAGATAAAACACAAAGAAGCTTCCTTGCATAAACCATAACAGACGCGTTTACATCCCTCATAGTTCAGATAAAACTTTATGAATAATTTAATGAAATTATTTCCTGTAGAGAGTTTACATCCCTCATAGTTCAGATAAAACTGGTGTTACCCCTTCGTTAGATTATCCTTATTCTCAAGTTTACATCCCTCATAGTTCAGATAAAACTAAAATAAGTTTTTTATTGTGCATTCGAATAGTATCGTTTACATCCCTTATAGTTCAGATAAAACCTTTAATGATTTAAAAAGTGTAGTCCACAGTTTTTGTGCGTTTACATCCCTCATAGTTCAGATAAAACGAGAAGAAAGAAGAGAAAATGTCTGTTGTAAATTTTGAGTTTACATCCCTCATAGTTCAGATAAAACCTTTAGCCATTGAGTTTACATCCCTCATAGTTCAGATAAAACTTAATTTCATACAAAACCTTTCTGCGTTTGTTAGAATGTTTACATCCCTCATAGTTCAGATAAAACTGCATATGCCGCCGCTATCTCATCGTCAGTGCGAGCAAGTTTACATCCCTCATAGTTCAGATAAAACTTTGTTCTGTTACAAAAGTTCTTGCTATCGCAAACCTGTTTACATCCCTCATAGTTCAGATAAAACTCAAAAATATTCCAAAAGCAGACCAACAATTGATAGAGTTTACATCCCTCATAGTTCAGATAAAACTAAATTGGGGGCTAATGAAAATGATAGTAACACTTGGTTTACATCCCTCATAGTTCAGATAAAACAAATATCTACCTGAGCTACAGCTCATAGATGCACCAAGTTTACATCCCTCATAGTTCAGATAAAACTAGTATTTGAAACAACCGTCGCAGCACAGATACCAGCGTTTATATCCCTCATAGTTCAGATAAAACTGATTTTGGAATGCAGAACCCGACGGTATTTTTGTTGATGTTTACATCCCTCATAGTTCAGATAAAACATTGATTGAATTTAACAAGTCACCATGATGAATAAGGTTTACATCCCTCATAGTTCAGATAAAACTCTTTTATACTCTTAAAATACCTTTGTCTGTTATATTTGTTTACATCCCTCATAGTTCAGATAAAACCAGTAGTAAGCCCCCGGATTTTCCCTTCCCAACCTGAGTTTACATCCCTCATAGTTCAGATAAAACCTGAAAGAATTGTTGACAAGCTTGTAAACAAATGCGGTGTTTACATCCCTCATAGTTCAGATAAAACTGCACGTAAGGGTAGTAGCAAACCGCTTATTCATCAGTTTACATCCCTCATAGTTCAGATAAAACCTTCTATGAGAGTCTTTTCTGACGAAGCCCCGATTTGTTTACATCCCTCATAGTTCAGATAAAACGTGCAAGTGTTTTGATTCAAATCGAAACTGTTACCGAGTTTACATCCCTCATAGTTCAGATAAAACAGTACTGAGCAAATTAGGCAAGCTGTTAGTGCTTTAAAGTTTACATCCCTCATAGTTCAGATAAAACCAAATTCAATAAAATTTTTTACGTCTTCAACTTTTAAGTTTACATCCCTCATAGTTCAGATAAAACGATTCTTGCTGTCAAAATACCTCGCTCAATATTTTCGTTTACATCCCTCATAGTTCAGATAAAACCTGTTTGGCTTCGTGGGAGACAAAATATCAAGGTTGTGTTTACATCCCTCATAGTTCAGATAAAACTTTACTTTGCACAGGATGACATTGTACCTTTCAAAAGTTTACATCCCTCATAGTTCAGATAAAACTTGAAAGAATTGTTGACAAGCTTGTAAACAAATGCGGTGTTTACATCCCTCATAGTTCAGATAAAACTCGTCGGGATAAGCAAAAGCACCATCACCTGAATGCGTTTACATCCCTCATAGTTCAGATAAAACCCTGTAACAGTTCTAATATTCTTCTGCGTCTTCTAACGTTTACATCCCTCATAGTTCAGATAAAACATTAGAAGAAGAGTGCAAGTGATATTAAAGGACAGAGTTTACATCCCTCATAGTTCAGATAAAACCTTGGGGTAAGTGAAAAAACTATTAGGAGAATGATAAGTTTACATCCCTCATAGTTCAGATAAAACTTGTAGTTCTTTAATTTCTCCTTCGTATTCTTCTTTGGTTTACATCCCTCATAGTTCAGATAAAACAAAGCTATAAAATAAATAAAGAATAAAATAAAAAAGTTTACATCCCTCATAGTTCAGATAAAACCAAAAAAGTTGAGAACATAATTAAAAATGCCACGCAAAGTTTACATCCCTCATAGTTCAGATAAAACAAATTGCTCAATCTAACAACAAATTTAAATCAGCTGTGTTTACATCCCTCATAGTTCAGATAAAACCTTCCGCTGAAATTTTGAAAAAAGTAAAAAAACTTGAGTTTACATCCCTCATAGTTCAGATAAAACATATAGAGCAGTTAGTGTGTAAGGTAACATTTAAAGGGTTTACATCCCTCATAGTTCAGATAAAACTCTAAAGAATGATATAATTCTTTTACACTATGTCTAGTTTACATCCCTCATAGTTCAGATAAAACTAACACCCAATCCTACAAGTATTCCTGCAACTGTCTCGTTTACATCCCTCATAGTTCAGATAAAACACAGACTCCTGAGCTCTCCCTGTTTTTCTTTATTCTGTTTACATCCCTCATAGTTCAGATAAAACCCTGTAACAGTTCTAATATTCTTCTGCGTCTTCTAACGTTTACATCCCTCATAGTTCAGATAAAACCTAAATTTGATAATTCTCTATTAATTTCTTCTAATTGTTTACATCCCTCATAGTTCAGATAAAACCCAGATACAGCAACAGACTATAAAAGCGTCTTGAGATGTTTACATCCCTCATAGTTCAGATAAAACCGAGAAATTTTGCTGTGTCTCTGAACAGCTCTCCCTTGTTTACATCCCTCATAGTTCAGATAAAACTATAACCAATTTGACAAACACCTTCCCAATCCCCACAGTTTACATCCCTCATAGTTCAGATAAAACCATCGTACCATTCTATCTGTGCCAAAAGTCTGTAATCGTTTACATCCCTCATAGTTCAGATAAAACCTGATGTGGTTGAAGGAACAGAAGAGATGATAGTAGAGTTTACATCCCTCATAGTTCAGATAAAACTATCAGAGCTTTAGGCAATATAGATTGCATAACTGGAAGTTTACATCCCTCATAGTTCAGATAAAACCTGGCGCTGCTGGCACCGTGACCATTACGGCGGTGAAGTTTACATCCCTCATAGTTCAGATAAAACAATAACCACCTTCACAGTGCCAGCTCCGTTCCAGAGCGTTTACATCCCTCATAGTTCAGATAAAACCCAGCCTCACCAGCCACGAACTTACCTATCGCCATGTGTTTACATCCCTCATAGTTCAGATAAAACTATTTTGAGAGATGCTTTAAAGTTAGTTTATTTAGCGGTTTACATCCCTCATAGTTCAGATAAAACTTATAAAGCAGGCAAAGGCTTTAGGAGTTAGTGTTAGTTTACATCCCTCATAGTTCAGATAAAACATGGACTTTTTGGGCTTAAAAACTTTAAGTGTCATCAGTTTACATCCCTCATAGTTCAGATAAAACCGATGGCAGGAGGAAAGGGTATTTAGCTGAATACAAGTTTACATCCCTCATAGTTCAGATAAAACCCCCAGCCGCGGAGAAAAGTAGCTTGTGGTTCCTTGGTTTACATCCCTCATAGTTCAGATAAAACGACTTTGAGGAAGATAAAATAAGATGGGCTGTAGAAGTTTACATCCCTCATAGTTCAGATAAAACCGCTTCAAGCATACTCACTAAATACGCCAAATCAAAGTTTACATCCCTCATAGTTCAGATAAAACCCCTCTTCTTTGACATTGCTATAAAGTCTTCACCAAAGTTTACATCCCTCATAGTTCAGATAAAACAAGGGAAGGTAAGATGTCTGGTGTAGTATTTTAGTTTGTTTACATCCCTCATAGTTCAGATAAAACTGGTAAGAAGGGTGATAAGGAAATACTTCATTTGCGTAGTTTACATCCCTCATAGTTCAGATAAAACTCAAGAATCTGGGCCATCTTTTTGTGCAACCTTCCCTGTTTACATCCCTCATAGTTCAGATAAAACCAACAGTCTCCCCCACACTGTAAACATTCTTCTCACGGTTTACATCCCTCATAGTTCAGATAAAACCACGGCTGGGGGCACCGATGGGGGGGCCCCAGCCGGTTTACATCCCTCATAGTTCAGATAAAACTTGAGGAGCACGGGTACCAGATGCCAGCACTAGTATTTGTTTACATCCCTCATAGTTCAGATAAAACAGACAGGTATACAGAATTTATTGAATCGTTAATTGAGTTTACATCCCTCATAGTTCAGATAAAACGGTATATAAAACTTCTTCTTTGTAAAAATGAGCTTGGTTTACATCCCTCATAGTTCAGATAAAACTAAGAGAGATGATACTAAACAGGATGAATATGAGTGGTTTACATCCCTCATAGTTCAGATAAAACCTTGAGAGATGTTTGTGATGCAGTTATAGCTATAGTAGGTTTACATCCCTCATAGTTCAGATAAAACTGTACATGATTTTGTAACATTTTTGGCAGCTTATACGTTTACATCCCTCATAGTTCAGATAAAACTGTCATCAAAAAAATAAGGAGGTATTTAATTATGAAGTTTACATCCCTCATAGTTCAGATAAAACTTTAAAAGTATAGGCGAACTTATAGCGAACAAAAAAGTTTACATCCCTCATAGTTCAGATAAAACACAAATACAATGGTGCCTGCAGGGGTAAGGTGAGCCCAGTTTACATCCCTCATAGTTCAGATAAAACTTTCTTATGTTTCAACGTATAATTTAACTGCTACAAGGTTTACATCCCTCATAGTTCAGATAAAACTTGGTATCTGGTATGTCCCAGAAGATATTTTCTCAGCGTTTACATCCCTCATAGTTCAGATAAAACATTAAATGCGATAACCAACCTATACCAAACCCCAATGTTTACATCCCTCATAGTTCAGATAAAACTTTTGAGAAGGAGTTAAACAAAGCTAGGACAGAGAAGTTTACATCCCTCATAGTTCAGATAAAACTAAAAAATATTTTATTTTATTGCGCGCCTTGTCTGAGTTTACATCCCTCATAGTTCAGATAAAACACACACCAGTTGAGCAGGATATGTTTAAATTTATCAGTTTACATCCCTCATAGTTCAGATAAAACCTGTGAAGAATCCAGTAACTTATAAAGGAATGTATTTGTTTACATCCCTCATAGTTCAGATAAAACCTGTATGCATTAGGGTTAATAGATCGGATAAATAAAGGTTTACATCCCTCATAGTTCAGATAAAACAGCATTTGGCTTAAAGAATGAATAGCACTCATCATAGTTTACATCCCTCATAGTTCAGATAAAACAGGTTTTATCTGAGTTGAGAAGAAGAATTGACATATGTTTACATCCCTCATAGTTCAGATAAAACCGTATAATTTAGATAAGTTTTTAGATAGACCAGAAAGTTTACATCCCTCATAGTTCAGATAAAACCCGATGGATTGGAACGAGCAGGAGCAGAAATATAACGTTTACATCCCTCATAGTTCAGATAAAACTCGGATAAATAAAGAGGTATTGCGGGTAGTGATGGTGTTTACATCCCTCATAGTTCAGATAAAACATATTGTTCAATAGTAGAGATTCATTGAGAAGTGAGGTTTACATCCCTCATAGTTCAGATAAAACTTATTAAACCTCAACATTTTCTCCCAACGCTCTTCGGTTTACATCCCTCATAGTTCAGATAAAACGCACGCTCAAATAGTTCCCTAAACTTGTTAATGTCTGTTTACATCCCTCATAGTTCAGATAAAACGGTTAATTGTGTATAACAATGCAATAAAAGTCTTAGAGTTTACATCCCTCATAGTTCAGATAAAACCGTTCCTGTCGAATCATAATAATATTCCCACCTGTAAGTTTACATCCCTCATAGTTCAGATAAAACTTATTATGACATGGCTTGACGCACTGTTTTTGCTAATGTTTACATCCCTCATAGTTCAGATAAAACTGTATTAGTAAGATATTTCCCTTCTCTTTCGTTACGGTTTACATCCCTCATAGTTCAGATAAAACTTTCTACTAACTCAGATTTTATTTTCTTTAGAAATTCGTTTACATCCCTCATAGTTCAGATAAAACTGGGTTCTATGCGTTTTTTTCGGTTTCATCCACCTTGTTTACATCCCTCATAGTTCAGATAAAACGTTGAGTGATAGAGTTGTATACTGGTACACCAGGTTCGTTTACATCCCTCATAGTTCAGATAAAACAGCTACAAGCATATATATTGCATGTTTAAGGCTTTCGTTTACATCCCTCATAGTTCAGATAAAACCTAAGCTCCATTTTTTGTTTCGTTCTTCAATAATTGCGTTTACATCCCTCATAGTTCAGATAAAACCAGGATATGTTTAAATTAATCAAGGCGCAGTTAGAGCGTTTACATCCCTCATAGTTCAGATAAAACTGTTGTTCTAAAAATTGCAGATTTACTGAAGAAGAAGTTTACATCCCTCATAGTTCAGATAAAACCTCCTCGGGGATAAATACAAAAACCCAACACCTACAGTCGTTTACATCCCTCATAGTTCAGATAAAACTCACAAGCAATGTTGAAGTATAAGAAAGCATTTATCGTTTACATCCCTCATAGTTCAGATAAAACAATCACGGCACAACCCGACATAGCATTTGGCTTAAGGTTTACATCCCTCATAGTTCAGATAAAACCGCAAAAATAGACAACATTGTCTCCTTGCGTTCACATGTTTACATCCCTCATAGTTCAGATAAAACTTTTATATACAGAAACATTGTGCTGAGAAGCTTGTAGTTTACATCCCTCATAGTTCAGATAAAACCTTTAAGAGTTTTCTTTAGCATTAAGGAATCAAATCCGTTTACATCCCTCATAGTTCAGATAAAACCTTGTTTCAAGATATTCTTCTTTTTCTACGAAGCTCTTGTTTACATCCCTCATAGTTCAGATAAAACCTTTGAGAATATAGAGTTTTTTTCTTCATCCCTCGCGGTTTACATCCCTCATAGTTCAGATAAAACATGATAGCAGGATAAAAGAGTTAATTGTTAAGGACAGTTTACATCCCTCATAGTTCAGATAAAACTTATTTTCTCTAGTCTTTGTAAATGTTTTGTCCTCAGTTTACATCCCTCATAGTTCAGATAAAACTACAGGAGCTACTACAAAGACGAACAGAATAAGACTGTTTACATCCCTCATAGTTCAGATAAAACTTGCGTATTTTTATTTAAAAATGTTATACTTTAATCAGTTTACATCCCTCATAGTTCAGATAAAACATGCCCAAAGATGTTGAAATGAACATTACATTTTATGTGTTTACATCCCTCATAGTTCAGATAAAACGAAGTAAATAAACTACACAAAAACTCAACACCACAATCGTTTACATCCCTCATAGTTCAGATAAAACCTGAAGATACTTATACATTTTATGTTTATCAATCTTGGTTTACATCCCTCATAGTTCAGATAAAACCGAATGAGGAGCTGCCAAAAAAGTTGTATATCGTATGTTTACATCCCTCATAGTTCAGATAAAACTTTTTTCATTTTTTATTCTCTACTTATTATAGTTTATGTTTACATCCCTCATAGTTCAGATAAAACCATTAATAATAAATATCCCTTTTCCCATCTTACATCTATATTATACCCTATCAGCAAATTTTCCACAATAAGAATAAATTGCAGCGAGGGGATAGTTGGGTTTTTGTAATAAAATAGCAAAGAGTCTTGAGAAGCTTGGAGGAAAAGAAGATAGAAACTTTAAAATAGTTATAAGCCTCGCTGCAAAATGGATTATTATGGAATACGAGTTCATCAATAGATTTGGCCTGAAATTTTTAAATTATAATAGAATCATAATTCTTCTCTTGACCTAAAATCTTTTTATTGCACACAAGTTTATATTCCATTTCATAAAAATACACTGAATCTTCATCTTTTTCTATAACCGATAAAAGTTCACGTTTACATTTTTCAAGCTTGCCCAGCGTAATTTCACCTTCAAACACTGAGTTTTGAACCCATGTGAAGTACTTTTTCAAAATCTTTCTCACCTTGTTAACTCTTTTTTCATTGATATCATATGTGACTATGACAAATATCTTTTTTCACTCCCTTGAATTTATCTACCACCATGCCTTAAGTGGCGAGTAAACCTGATCACCTATAAAATGCTTTATCAACTTATAGCATTCAAGTCTTATAAAACCCTTGTAAGAAACATTTCTATTGAGCTGTCTGTGTCGCACTGTGGTTTCAAGCTTGGTTTGAAGCTCTTTTATAAATATCTTCCTTCCATCTTGATTAAGATAACAATAATTCAAATCTTCATCAAAATGTTCAAGAGTAATTTGATGGTTATTTAGAAGTTTGAATATTACAGTGTCAACAATCAGTGGTTTAAAAATTTCTGAAATATCAAGACTTAGAGAAAATCGCTTTTCACTTGGTTCATGCAAAAAACTAATTGTTGGATCAAGCTGGGTTTGATAAATCTGAGAAAGTGTATGACTATAAATCAGACTATTCCCGAACGAAATCAAAGCATTAATAGGATTTGTAGGTGGTCTTTTTTCTCTTTTTTCAATTGCAAAATCATCTGGTAAAAACTGATTGAAAGATTGATAGTATATATTGCGAATTCTCCCCTCAAGGCCCATCAGCTCTGTAACGCTCGATATAGCAAATCTTCCCTTTTCCCACTCATCTTCAATTGCAGTCAAAAAGGCTTCAGCTTCTTTTCTTTCTCTTAAGTTTCGCATCATGTGATGCACAGCTGATTCAACAAAACAATATGCCAAAAACAATCTTTTTTCTCTCTCTAGATAATGCAGAGCCTGTCTTACTACTACTTCTCCAGATACATTTTTCTTGCGAGGCAAAAAACTTCCAGAGTAAAATCCGTAATAATTGTAAAAGTGAAGAATAATTCCATATTGAGAGATATAATTTAAAGCTTTTGTGTTCAAATCTACCTCTCCAAAGATGTGAATTTGCTCAATATTTTCTATATCAACTGCTCTTTTTTCTTCCCCAGATTCAAAATACAAAGTATTCTCATGTCTTCGTAGCCTTCCATTTGAAGTAATATACAATGTTTTCTGCATGATTTTACCCCCAGCAAAACTCAAAGTACGCACACGACTTACAAATCTTTTGTTTTTGCGCAGGTGGCGGAATTGATTTTGTTGTTATCTCTTCTATCTCTCTTAGTGCCTGTTTTATTTTTTCTTCATAATCAGGTGTAAGTTCTAACACTTCTTTTCTTTTTTCCTTGGGATAATTTATTATCCCCTGCTTGTGAATTCCTTTTTGCTTAAGATAGTAAAGATAGTACATAACCTGCATTATATCAGCTTCTTTCATCTTACTACTGTACTTTACTTCTCTGATGCTGCCATCTGATAAAATATCTATCATGATAAGATTGTCTATCAAAACCTCTTTTGTATTCTCTTTGGGATACGAGTACTCATGCAACACTTTGCCCAGAAGCACCTTGTCAGACTTGTTCTCAAAAGTTATGTTCTTGCTAAATAGCCAAAGTTTTCTTTTGCAGATGTAAAGGTAGTTGATTTTTATTCCTTGGAACTTGAGGTCAGAAAATTCCATGGCGTCTTCCACTTTCACCACTCCAATTGGTTTTTACCATATATCAGATTTTTCTATATCTTTTGGTGGCTTTAAACCCAATTGTTCATCATATTCACAATCAAGAAGATATAATCCTAACTTTTTATCATAACAGCTTATTCCACCTTTTTCAAAAAAGTATAGCGGGGCAGTTACTGTATATTTTCTGATATGAGAAATTAACTTTAATTTCTCAATAGAATTCAAATCTTTTGAGTTTATCTTATCAACAATTTCTTCTATCTCGTCAATATTTTTGTTAAATACCTCTCTTGGTATCCCTGATATCGTAACAACATCTCTAAAAATTTTTTGAGCCTCAATTTTTTTCTCCGATCTAAATCCAAGTTTTAAAATTTCATATGCTTTATTAAATTTGTTTATAAAATTTGTAGCTGAAAGTGCATCGATATCATATACATACTCATTAAGTTCTTTTTTATCATACTCTGTAATTTTATTCTCGTGAAATTTTTTTAAAAATGTTTCTGTCCTCTCAACAATTTCTTTCTGATATACCTTTCCAATTCCACTCGGCTCTTTTGTTAAAATGATGACATTCGGAACCGCTTCTTCATATTGTCTTTTTCTATATATTCTTCCCATTCGTTGAAGTAAAGAATCTGCTGAGGCAAGCTCGGTAAACAATATATCATAGTCTATATCAAGCGATGCTTCAACAAGTTGAGTTGAAATTACAATCCCGTTTCTCATCTGATTTGAAATAATAATTTTTTCCTTCTGTGTCTTCTGCCCTTCTAAAAAGCGTGAATGTAAAAGCTCAACATGAATTTTTTCAAATCCTCTTAAATTTTCATGTATAACCTTGTAAACTTCCTGTGCCCTTTTTACGGTATTGCATATAACAAGTACATTTTTTCGCCTTCCACATTCAATTATTTCATCAATACAATCTAAAATTGAAAGTTGCCTGATTTTAATAATATGAGAATATTTCTTTTTTAATTCCTCATCTGAATATGCTTGTATATAATCAGCATAATTCCCAAGGTATTTCAAAATAAGTGGATTAACTGTTGCACTCATCAAACAAAACTTGCCGTTTAAACTTATAATTTCTTGTAATGCTTTTATTATAATTGCCAAAGATTCTGGTGAATAGCTCTGCGGCTCATCTATTATAATCTTTGTATATAAAAACAGAGAATAAATCTTTTCAAAGCCTGGCCACTTCAAAGCCGAGGTAAAAATCTGGTCTCCTGTGGTAACAATTATTGGTAGACTCATATTCTTAGCAAGATCAACACTATCAAATAGAGTTTCTAATTCTTGATTTTCACGATATATTTCCATATATCTTTCAAGCAGATATATCATACTATCAGAATGTAAAATTCCAACTTTATCTTCACCAAAGATTTTCGCAAGTCTTTCATACATTGCATTTATCGAAACACGAATTGGAAGAGTGTAAATTAACTTACTTTTAAATGCCCAGTTTATTCCAAACTCTGTTTTCCCACTTCCAGTCGGAGCAAATAAAATAATATTTCTTCCTGAAAGTTCCACTGCTTTTTTCTGAAAATCCTTAAACCCACTAAAACTCCCCTTGCTTTTTAAATAAACTTCAACCTTTTCAGGAAAATTTTTAATTTTTGGTTCTTCTGTGCTAATTCCTGCAGAACTTGAATGATCAAGTCTGTGCAATAAACCTTTCAAAAATGTCCTGAAAATTGTATTTTTGTTGGAAAAATTATATGAATCTTTGAGCATTAATTCTCTTAATTGGTTAATTACTCTGTATGTATAGTTTGAATTATTTATTATTAAATCCCTATCAAGAACTGAGGGAAGGAGTTCTAATAATGGTTTTAATGTCTTATTCTCTATATACTTTGAAACATCTTCACAAATATATTTTTCAAAATACTGACAATTAAAATCAAAATCTCTATCATGCGAAAACGCAATTGCAAAAAGTAGATTTTCTAAATCTTCAACAGTGATATTTCCTGCTGTTATCTCATCTTCCAAATCGACAAAAGCTATAGATATAAAGTTATGAGGCACCTCTTTAGACAAACCTTTAACTTGAGGTACCTCCTTTACTCTTGTCTTATCCCTTATTTTTTGCTGAAATTTCGAATTTGCCTTGCCCAAGTCATGATATATTATTGCTAATTTTAAAAGATATTTGAGCTTTTGGTAATTTATTTGCAGTTTTATGCAACTTTCCTCAATCTCTTCATTATACTCTTCAAATAGTTTTTCCATATTGTTTAATAAATCCATCGTGTGTTGATAGATAGTTTGATACTTATTTCCCTTATTACTTTTAAATCTCTTTGCATAAAGTTCTATATCCTTATATATATCAATTTTCATACATCTCATCACCTATTAAATCAATGATAATGTCCTCATCATCTACAAAA
>Ga0073360_154_pt1 | contig 16607 bp, 6 predicted proteins | sample YelNatPosite1Avi_FD_63906 | JGI IMG/M metagenome (GOLD analysis project Ga0073360, IMG submission 63906) | Hot spring thermophilic microbial communities from Obsidian Pool, Yellowstone National Park, USA - site 1 Avi (version 2) (version 2) | ecosystem: Environmental > Aquatic > Thermal springs > Hot... | reverse complement strand
GCTATTTCGCTTGGCATCTGCACTTGTTTCTTGCTTCTTCATCTGAACTGCTGCCATATAAACCAACTTTTTATGTCCCTCAACCCAAGCGTTGTCAAAGGCTTTAAAAAAATCTACACTTTCTTGCCTAAAACAGATAACATCGATGCAATTATCATCGCTGAATGTGTCAGGTTCAGTAAGCTAAATCCAACACCTTTACCAGATTTCAAATATGCTGCACTACAACGCCTTACCAGAATGCACTACCACCTTGTTCATAATCTAACTCGTGAAAAAAAACAGAGCTCTAAATCTCATATACCTTAAATTCTCCACTTTCTCTCAAGATTGTCCTTTTTCCAATATCTTCGGTAAGGCATCTTGTGCTATCATCGAAAACTTTACACCTGACGACATTGCCTCCATGCCACAAGAAAGATTTAATTAAGTTCGTATCCGATAACGGCAACAATAGACTCTCAGATGTCAACAAAATTGCTGAAATACTTAAAACCGAGGCTCAAGCGTTCATACAGATTACATCCTATGTTGGCTGAGGCAAATGACTTAGCTTTGTCTATGACCCTTGAAAACATTAGATTTATGCAAGAACAACTTAAAAAACTCGACAAAGAAATCTCAAAACTTCTTAAAGCTTTCTCTCAAACCCTGACTACCATTCCTGGCATAGGTGATGTTCTTGCAGCTGCTATCTGCGCTGAAATCGGTGATATCAAGCGCTTCAAAAATGAAGCTGCTTTAGCTAAATACTCCGGCCTGGTCTGGACTCAATATCAATCAGGCAATTTCAATGCCCAAGATGTATCATTGGCTAAGTGTGGTAACCAATATTCTTAAAATACTATCCTGTTGAAGCTGTTAACTGTAGGCTGTAGCACACAGTACGTTACAAAGCTTTCTACAACAAGAAGTTCTCAGAGGTTGACCTGTCACCAGCATAAACGTGCCCTCGTCCTAACCGCAAGACGTTTGATTCCTCTGATCTTTGCCATGCTCTAGCCTTGGTCAAATATATCAAGAAAGAGGTGATGTTTACAATACTTAGTTAGTCCCAATTTTTTAATTTAATAATCTTCTCTAAACAAGCTGCCAGTTAAATTTTTCCATGCTGAGTGGCTCGGTATTCTATTGTCTTTTTTGCCCTAATTATCTAAAAAATTTTTTTTAAAAACCCCCTTGACATTATACCGTTTGTCTCTCTTCTTTCATTTCTTTGCCCAATGTTTTGAATTTGTGGTAGCTTTACCTTCTTATTTTTCCTTGAATATACGTTACGATTGTTATATTTTTCCCTTATTTTGTGACCGGTACTGGTGCCGGTTCATTGTTATTATAGTATATTGTAACGTTAATATTCTTTCCATTCGTACCTAGAGGTCGCTTGTGATCTAATCCAACAAATCTACCTTGGCTGTCTTGCCACAGAGCAGGTTTTAAGAATGTGTATTTACTCTCATCCCATGTTGTGAAATCATACTCTACCAATCCGCCTGTATCACCTGAATTTGCGTTAAAGCACCAGAATGTATGATGTATATGATTTTCTATAATATAGTCACGCAAACATTTCATCCACTTTTCATTATCTCCTCCATCAAGGTATCCACCCCATTCTCCAATCAACAAGGGTGCTATATTTTCTTCCATAATGTATACCCAATTTGGACGCCAGCAGTCTTGAAGCAATGTTTCTTTCGTGAAGCCTGGATAGAACCACGGTTGTTGGTAAACAGACGGCCCATAATCATGAGGTGAATATACCACTTTGTTTTGATATTTACCAAGGTTAATTGGATATTTCCTTACACCTCGCAGGTTTCCACCCCACCACGTCGAGTAGTAATCGCTTGAGGATTTAGAAGTCCATGTCACATCATCTTTCGGATATGCTTCAATTCCCTCTATTACGATGAGAAGATTTGGATTTATGTTGAGTATTCCTTTCGCACACGTCTCAGCCGCATACTTCCAATTATTTATATCTGTTGAATCATCCCATTTTGCAAAAGTCGCATCTTGCCAAGGTTTGCCATGTGGCTCATTTTTTAGGTCGAAGGCAATTATTGTATCGTCATTTTTATATCTATTCGTAATCCATTCGCAAGCTTTGTAGAAATCTTCTGGGGTGTATTTGTCATCATACCATACTGGATATATATGTCCCATCGCATCTGTTTTTATGCTATGGATGTCCAACATAATTTTCAATCCGACCTCTTTACATGTCTGCACAACAATATCAAATACTTCAAGACTATTTTTACCCTCAAGCTCTGGATTTACATAGTAGTTTATGTTGGGCTTTGGATAAATACCTTGTGACCAGTTCAGAATCAACTCTGCAGAGATTGGTACTCTCAATAAGTTAAATCCTCTATTTGCTATTTCTGCAAGAGTACTTTTAAGATTACAACTCCAAACACCATCGAATACATTCGTTCCTGTATTGTAACCGAACCAGTTCACACCTGTTAGCCAAACAGGTCTGCCGTCTTTATCAACAATCTTGTTGCCGCTTACATAGAGCCAGTCATCATTCGTATCGTCCGAATATGCCGGTGTGGATGTTGGAGCGGGAGTTGGAGTCGGGGTAGCTGTGATTGTTGGAGTTGGCGTGATTGTTGGAGCAGCTGTTGGTGTTGCTGTCGCTGTCGGTGTTGGAGTTGCTGTAGGTGCTGGCGTAGGTGTTGGTGTCGCTACTGGGGCTGGTGTCGCTCCACTCGGCTCCTGACCCCATACCAGCACTCCATCTATATACGCCGTTACCTTCACATTCTCTCCATAACTCGTCATGCTCTGTGCCCATGACCAGTCATTTCCCTGATTGTAATTGCTCCAGTCACTCTTGTTAAACCTTATCTGTATCTCCCCTGTGTCCTTCCCAGGCTGCAACTGACCCGCTCCACTCTTAAATCCTATCTCTAAATAATAGTCCGCTCCACTTACGCTACCACTCAGCTTCACAAACTTGAATGTCACATTGCTTGCTCCTATCTGTGCCCAGTCACTTACCGCACTCTGTGCCTTGTCTCCATCTACCGTGTACCAGTACCTTATCGTTACCCTGCTCAAATCTATCGCACTGCTACCACTATTTACTACCTTCAACCACGGTCTTATCGTGTTCGTCGTAGCATTTGTCTCCATGTTCTTATACAATACCTTTATCTGCCCACCTGTTGCCGGACTGCTGCTCGGTGTTGGCGTCGGTGCCACCGTCACTGTCGGTGTCGGCGTCGGTGTTGGAGTAGCAGTTGGTGTTGGTGTGGGTGTGGGTGTGGGTGTTGGTGTTGGCGTTGTTGTCACTGTTGGGGTTGGCGTTACTGTTGGTGTCGCAGTTGGTTTCGGTGTTACTGTTGGGGCTGGTGTCGCTCCACTCGGCTCCTGACCCCATACCAGCACTCCATCTATATACGCCGTTACCTTCACATTCTCTCCATAACTCGTCATGCTCTGTGCCCATGACCAGTCATTTCCCTGATTGTAATTGCTCCAGTCACTCTTGTTAAACCTTATCTGTATCTCCCCTGTGTCCTTCCCAGGCTGCAACTGACCCGCTCCACTCTTAAATCCTATCTCTAAATAATAGTCCGCTCCACTTACGCTACCACTCAGCTTCACAAACTTGAATGTCACATTGCTTGCTCCTATCTGTGCCCAGTCACTTACCGCACTCTGTGCCTTGTCTCCATCTACCGTGTACCAGTACCTTATCGTTACCCTGCTCAAATCTATCGCACTGCTACCACTATTTACTACCTTCAACCACGGTCTTATCGTGTTCGTCGTAGCATTTGTCTCCATGTTCTTATACAATACCTTTATCTGCCCACCTGTTGCCGGACTGCTGCTCGGTGTTGGCGTCGGTGCCACCGTCACTGTCGGTGTCGGCGTCGGTGTTGGAGTAGCAGTTGGTGTTGGTGTTGGGGTTGGCGTAATAGTTGTAGTTGGAGCTGGTGTTGTTGATGCCCCTGATGCTTCTATTACTGCCCAATAAGCTGGTTTTGCACTGTAATCCTCAAAAAACAATAATGGCCAATCATTCTTGCCATTAAAAGATCTTAACCATGAATAATCATCTTTTAATCCCCAAAAAGTTACACTTTTTACAACATCCTTATACTTCTTCAACATTGTAAATAATTCTTTGTACTTCTGAGCTTGCTTCTGAAGCAAGTCCTGCGGTGGTGTCGAATAGTTTTCGCTTGATCCGTAATTGTATAAACTCATATCAAGCTCTGTTATATGAATTTCTATGCCTGGTATTGAACTGAATAACTTTATGCTATTCTCTATTTCGCTAACTGATGGCCAGTTAACATTTATATGGCATTGCATTCCAATACCATGTATTGGTATTCCTTTTGATTTTAAATTTTTAACCATGTTGTATATGAAATCTCTTTTCTTGGAAATCTCAGTATTATAGTCATTATAAAATAGCTTTGCGTTGGGATCTGCTTCATGTGCCCATATAAATGCTTTCTCAATGTATTCTGGTCCACAAATCTCATACCATGTCGAACGCCTATAACCATCAGACTGATTCTCATCAATAGCTTCATTTACAACGTCCCATGCGTATACTTTTCCCTTATACCTTCCTACAACATCATATATATATTGCTTCAATCTTGCTAACAACGCATCCTTGGTTAACCTTTGTCCACTGCTGTCTTTAAAAAACCAATCAGGCGTCTGGCTGTGCCACACTAAAGTATGTCCTCTAATTCCTATATTGTTCGTATTCGCAAAGTCTACAAAGGCATCAGCAGTGCTAAATCTATAATTTAAGCCTGTACTTGTTTGCCCAGCTAATAAACTTTCTGGCTTCATTTCATTCTCCGCTGTTAGACTGTTAAAATGTTTCAATACCATCCTTCTGTCTGTATCGTTGCTCAAACATTTTGCAGGTATTGCTACACCTATCCTAAAATCATTCTTATAACTCTCATATAAACTTGGAATGCTCCAGTCAGGTGCTGCTTTGGTTTCAATTGGATAATAACTCATTGTACCAAACAAACAAATACTTGCTATAAATATAATCAATGTCAAGCGAGCTACAATTTTAACTAATTTTTTCTTCATATTATCTACTAACCCCCTCTTTTTATTTTACCTTTTATTTTACATTTAGATGAAAAATATTCTAACAACACAATATCTACCGTTATATACAAGCATTATGAAATAATATTCCTTACGTCCCAATAATAGCTACAATTCTGCGCTATAACTAAAGCCTGTAAAACCTAAGCTCTGGTGCCTGCCAAGATTCACACGTCAACTCTAACCATCTCTTTCCTATTTTTGTTTTTACTCTCATCATAAAACCTAACCCCCTCTTTTTTATGCATTTTTTCCATTATACCTCTTTATTTTTTGTACTATTTTTTGAACACCTCTATACAGGATTTTAGCGAGGTAGCACACCATACCTATAGATGTGCTACCCCGCTAAATTTTCATTTACCTACTTATTATTGATTGCCAAACAGTATTTCATATGTTGCATTAGCTATTGCTATGTCGCACTGTGCCCAGAACCTGTGATATCTGAACTCCGGTACCTGCCCTGACTTGTATGCCGCCTCTAACTTCGGCCAATCAGGATCTTGTTTGTACTTGCTCCTTATGTCTATAAACTTAACTCCACTCTTTATTACATCTCCATTCGGCATCTTCCCTGTCCATCCTGCCGGTATATATACCTCTTGCTCAAAGAACCTCTTGTAGTCCGCTCTCTTCTCTGGCGCTGATAAACCTTTGTTATCCCTGTACAACTTCCACATCCTGTCCAGCAATTCCTTCGCTAAATTCTTTGCTTCCTCATCAAATACCCCATACTTCTTCGTCCCTGCACTATAGTACAACAACGCATTCGCTAGCGACGCTGTTATACCTAAATCTGTACCATAATCAACTACCTTAACGTGCAAATTCGGATTCCCTGTATATGTCCCCTTCCATGTATCAGGTTGTCCGCTCCAATCAAGCGTCGACGGTATCGCAAATGTCCCATCACTATTCAACTTCACTACACTCTTAATCCAGCTTACCCACTTCTCAAGCAGTGCACCTGCATCCTTATCTCCTGTCACATAGTAATACTCCGCTACCCTCTGCATCGACCATGCCTGGAATCCAAACCATGTGTTGCTGCCAGGATCTCGATATACCGGGTTCGGTTCATACGCCATTCCATAAAATGTCGCTGTACCTGCCGGATATTTCTCGTACCTGCCATTCCATGAATTTGTCGCGCCTCCTGCTATCGCTCCCTCCGCTGACTGCAACCACCTGTAAAATTCTATCTGCCTCTTCAAACTCTTCGCCCAGTCGTTCGCTCCGGTCGGCGACTTCGGCTTCATATCACTATCATTCGCTAATGCCCATGCCGCCATCGGATTCTGATATCCAAAGTGCGCATGGCTGCACCCTATCTTCCATGACCATGCTCCATCCAATGCTCCGCCCCATGCATAATACCATGACAGCAGATAATGTGCACTGTCATACCCTGTTCCTCCAGCCGCATTCTTGTCCTGACATCCTAATGGCTTGAAATACTTGTCAAACATCGCATACCTCAAATAGTCACCCATCTTCGCCGCCTTCGCTACATAGCTGCTTATCTCATTAAACTTACCTTGCTCCTTCGCCCATACCTTCGCCCAATATGTTGCTTGAATCGCTCTTGCATCCGCATCAGGTGCATCCGTGTATCTCCACTGCTTCGAATAGTTCTGATCCTTAATAAACAGGTCTAAAAATCCATTCGGTCCGCCCCACTTGAATTCCTCCCAGCTCGGATGCGGCACCGTCTCCCATACAGACTCCTCTGGTCCTCTCTGGAACGTATTGATAAATGATGCCCGGCTCACTCCGTCCCCTCTCTTGCCATATCCATACCAGTTGTCTACGTCCATCAACCAGTGCATACCATACATCAATGTGCTACCATATGTGCTCACAAGTTCATTATGCAACGGGTCTTTGCCAACAGGTACATTAAACTCCAACGGCGATGGATACTTGTCCGGTGTCTCCCACTCTCCTGCATATGTCGCTGGCTTGTTAGGATCATATGACCTCATCGGCTGATCTTCCGCTGACGGTATCATATACTTCTCTAATGTGTCCCATGCTGTCTTAAATTTGCTCCAATCCCCCGTCAACTTCCCATACACTGCCTCCAACCATACATAGTACGAAAATGCCTCACTCGTGGTCAAATGACCATAATCAGGTGCTTCGCATATCAGTGTCTCCACCGAATGATATGGTATCCCATCCTGGTTAAAATACCCGTTCGCAGGATCATGGATCTTGTTCCACAACCACATAAACCTCTGCCCATATTCGCCAAGCCCGCTCGGTGTGCTGCTAGGTGTCGGTGTAGGCGCAACTGTCACCGTCGGCGTTGGTGTTGGGGTTGGTGTTGAAGTAGGTGTTAGTGTTGACGTTGGTGTTGGGGCCGGGGTTGGAGTTGGTGTTGGGGTTGGTGTTGCTGTAGGTGCTGGCGTAGGTGTTGGTGTCGCTACTGGGGCTGCAGTCGCTCCACTCGGCTCCTGACCCCATACCAGCACTCCATCTATATACGCCGTTACCTTCACATTCTCTCCATAACTCGTCATGCTCTGTGCCCATGACCAGTCATTTCCCTGATTGTAATTGCTCCAGTCACTCTTGTTAAACCTTATCTGTATCTCCCCTGTGTCCTTCCCAGGCTGCAACTGACCCGCTCCACTCTTAAATCCTATCTCTAAATAATAGTCCGCTCCACTTACGCTACTACTCAGCTTCACAAACTTGAATGTCACATTGCTTGCTCCTATCTGTGCCCAGTCGCTTACCGCACTCTGTGCCTTGTCTCCATCTACCGTGTACCAGTACCTTATCGTTACCCTGCTCAAATCTATCGCACTGCTACCACTATTTACTACCTTCAACCACGGTCTTATCGTGTTCGTCGTAGCATTTGTCTCCATGTTCTTATACAATACCTTTATCTGCCCACCTGTTGCCGGACTGCTGCTCGGCACTGGTGTCGGTGTCGCTGTAACAGTTGGCGTTGGTGTCACTGTTGGGGTTGGCGTTACTGTTGGTGTCGCAGTTGGTTTCGGTGTTACTGTTGGGGCTGGTGTCGCTCCACTCGGCTCCTGACCCCATACCAGCACTCCATCTATATACGCCGTTACCTTCACATTCTCTCCATAACTCGTCATGCTCTGTGCCCATGACCAGTCATTTCCCTGATTGTAATTGCTCCAGTCACTCTTGTTAAACCTTATCTGTATCTCCCCTGTGTCCTTCCCAGGCTGCAACTGACCCGCTCCACTCTTAAATCCTATCTCTAAATAATAGTCCGCTCCACTTACGCTACCACTCAGCTTCACAAACTTGAATGTCACATTGCTTGCTCCTATCTGTGCCCAGTCACTTACCGCACTCTGTGCCTTGTCTCCATCTACCGTGTACCAGTACCTTATCGTTACCCTGCTCAAATCTATCGCACTGCTACCACTATTTACTACCTTCAACCACGGTCTTATCGTGTTCGTCGTAGCATTTGTCTCCATGTTCTTATACAATACCTTTATCTGCCCACCTGTTGCCGGACTGCTGCTCGGTGTTGGCGTCGGTGCCACCGTCACTGTCGGTGTCGGCGTCGGTGTTGGAGTAGCAGTTGGTGTTGGTGTTGGGGTTGGCGTAATAGTTGTAGTTGGAGCTGGTGTTGTTGATGCCCCTGATGCTTCTATTACTGCCCAATAAGCTGGTTTTGCACTGTAATCCTCAAAAAACAATAATGGCCAATCATTCTTGCCATTAAAAGATCTTAACCATGAATAATCATCTTTTAATCCCCAAAAAGTTACACTTTTTACAACATCCTTATACTTCTTCAACATTGTAAATAATTCTTTGTACTTCTGAGCTTGCTTCTGAAGCAAGTCCTGCGGTGGTGTCGAATAGTTTTCGCTTGATCCGTAATTGTATAAACTCATATCAAGCTCTGTTATATGAATTTCTATGCCTGGTATTGAACTGAATAACTTTATGCTATTCTCTATTTCGCTAACTGATGGCCAGTTAACATTTATATGGCATTGCATTCCAATACCATGTATTGGTATTCCTTTTGATTTTAAATTTTTAACCATGTTGTATATGAAATCTCTTTTCTTGGAAATCTCAGTATTATAGTCATTATAAAATAGCTTTGCGTTGGGATCTGCTTCATGTGCCCATATAAATGCTTTCTCAATGTATTCTGGTCCACAAATCTCATACCATGTCGAACGCCTATAACCATCAGACTGATTCTCATCAATAGCTTCATTTACAACGTCCCATGCGTATACTTTTCCCTTATACCTTCCTACAACATCATATATATATTGCTTCAATCTTGCTAACAACGCATCCTTGGTTAACCTTTGTCCACTGCTGTCTTTAAAAAACCAATCAGGCGTCTGGCTGTGCCACACTAAAGTATGTCCTCTAATTCCTATATTGTTCGTATTCGCAAAGTCTACAAAGGCATCAGCAGTGCTAAATCTATAATTTAAGCCTGTACTTGTTTGCCCAGCTAATAAACTTTCTGGCTTCATTTCATTCTCCGCTGTTAGACTGTTAAAATGTTTCAATACCATCCTTCTGTCTGTATCGTTGCTCAAACATTTTGCAGGTATTGCTACACCTATCCTAAAATCATTCTTATAACTCTCATATAAACTTGGAATGCTCCAGTCAGGTGCTGCTTTGGTTTCAATTGGATAATAACTCATTGTACCAAACAAACAAATACTTGCTATAAATATAATCAATGTCAAGCGAGCTACAATTTTAACTAATTTTTTCTTCATATTATCTACTAACCCCCTCTTTTTATTTTACCTTTTATTTTACATTTAGATGAAAAATATTCTAACAACACAATATCTACCGTTATATACAAGCATTATGAAATAATATTCCTTACGTCCCAATAATAGCTACAATTCTGCGCTATAACTAAAGCCTGTAAAACCTAAGCTCTGGTGCCTGCCAAGATTCACACGTCAACTCTAACCATCTCTTTCCTATTTTTGTTTTTACTCTCATCATAAAACCTAACCCCCTCTTTTTTATGCATTTTTTCCATTATACCTCTTTATTTTTTGTACTATTTTTTGAACACCTCTATACAGGATTTTAGCGAGGTAGCACACCATACCTATAGATGTGCTACCCCGCTAAATTTTCATTTACCTACTTATTATTGATTGCCAAACAGTATTTCATATGTTGCATTAGCTATTGCTATGTCGCACTGTGCCCAGAACCTGTGATATCTGAACTCCGGTACCTGCCCTGACTTGTATGCCGCCTCTAACTTCGGCCAATCAGGATCTTGTTTGTACTTGCTCCTTATGTCTATAAACTTAACTCCACTCTTTATTACATCTCCATTCGGCATCTTCCCTGTCCATCCTGCCGGTATATATACCTCTTGCTCAAAGAACCTCTTGTAGTCCGCTCTCTTCTCTGGCGCTGATAAACCTTTGTTATCCCTGTACAACTTCCACATCCTGTCCAGCAATTCCTTCGCTAAATTCTTTGCTTCCTCATCAAATACCCCATACTTCTTCGTCCCTGCACTATAGTACAACAACGCATTCGCTAGCGACGCTGTTATACCTAAATCTGTACCATAATCAACTACCTTAACGTGCAAATTCGGATTCCCTGTATATGTCCCCTTCCATGTATCAGGTTGTCCGCTCCAATCAAGCGTCGACGGTATCGCAAATGTCCCATCACTATTCAACTTCACTACACTCTTAATCCAGCTTACCCACTTCTCAAGCAGTGCACCTGCATCCTTATCTCCTGTCACATAGTAATACTCCGCTACCCTCTGCATCGACCATGCCTGGAATCCAAACCATGTGTTGCTGCCAGGATCTCGATATACCGGGTTCGGTTCATACGCCATTCCATAAAATGTCGCTGTACCTGCCGGATATTTCTCGTACCTGCCATTCCATGAATTTGTCGCGCCTCCTGCTATCGCTCCCTCCGCTGACTGCAACCACCTGTAAAATTCTATCTGCCTCTTCAAACTCTTCGCCCAGTCGTTCGCTCCGGTCGGCGACTTCGGCTTCATATCACTATCATTCGCTAATGCCCATGCCGCCATCGGATTCTGATATCCAAAGTGCGCATGGCTGCACCCTATCTTCCATGACCATGCTCCATCCAATGCTCCGCCCCATGCATAATACCATGACAGCAGATAATGTGCACTGTCATACCCTGTTCCTCCAGCCGCATTCTTGTCCTGACATCCTAATGGCTTGAAATACTTGTCAAACATCGCATACCTCAAATAGTCACCCATCTTCGCCGCCTTCGCTACATAGCTGCTTATCTCATTAAACTTACCTTGCTCCTTCGCCCATACCTTCGCCCAATATGTTGCTTGAATCGCTCTTGCATCCGCATCAGGTGCATCCGTGTATCTCCACTGCTTCGAATAGTTCTGATCCTTAATAAACAGGTCTAAAAATCCATTCGGTCCGCCCCACTTGAATTCCTCCCAGCTCGGATGCGGCACCGTCTCCCATACAGACTCCTCTGGTCCTCTCTGGAACGTATTGATAAATGATGCCCGGCTCACTCCGTCCCCTCTCTTGCCATATCCATACCAGTTGTCTACGTCCATCAACCAGTGCATACCATACATCAATGTGCTACCATATGTGCTCACAAGTTCATTATGCAACGGGTCTTTGCCAACAGGTACATTAAACTCCAACGGCGATGGATACTTGTCCGGTGTCTCCCACTCTCCTGCATATGTCGCTGGCTTGTTAGGATCATATGACCTCATCGGCTGATCTTCCGCTGACGGTATCATATACTTCTCTAATGTGTCCCATGCTGTCTTAAATTTGCTCCAATCCCCCGTCAACTTCCCATACACTGCCTCCAACCATACATAGTACGAAAATGCCTCACTCGTGGTCAAATGACCATAATCAGGTGCTTCGCATATCAGTGTCTCCACCGAATGATATGGTATCCCATCCTGGTTAAAATACCCGTTCGCAGGATCATGGATCTTGTTCCACAACCACATAAACCTCTGCCCATATTCGCCAAGCCCGCTCGGTGTGCTGCTAGGTGTCGGTGTAGGCGCAACTGTCACCGTCGGCGTTGGTGTTGGGGTTGGTGTTGAAGTAGGTGTTAGTGTTGACGTTGGTGTTGGGGCCGGGGTTGGAGTTGGTGTTGGGGTTGGTGTTGCTGTAGGTGCTGGCGTAGGTGTTGGTGTCGCTACTGGGGCTGCAGTCGCTCCACTCGGCTCCTGACCCCATACCAGCACTCCATCTATATACGCCGTTACCTTCACATTCTCTCCATAACTCGTCATGCTCTGTGCCCATGACCAGTCATTTCCCTGATTGTAATTGCTCCAGTCACTCTTGTTAAACCTTATCTGTATCTCCCCTGTGTCCTTCCCAGGCTGCAACTGACCCGCTCCACTCTTAAATCCTATCTCTAAATAATAGTCCGCTCCACTTACGCTACTACTCAGCTTCACAAACTTGAATGTCACATTGCTTGCTCCTATCTGTGCCCAGTCGCTTACCGCACTCTGTGCCTTGTCTCCATCTACCGTGTACCAGTACCTTATCGTTACCCTGCTCAAATCTATCGCACTGCTACCACTATTTACTACCTTCAACCACGGCCTTATCGTGTTCGTCGTAGCATTTGTCTCCATGTTCTTATACAATACCTTTATCTGCCCACCTGTTGCCGGACTGCTGCTCGGCACTGGTGTCGGTGTCGCTGTAACAGTTGGCGTTGGTGTCACTGTTGGGGTTGGCGTTACTGTTGGTGTCGCAGTTGGTTTCGGTGTTACTGTTGGGGCTGGTGTCGCTCCACTCGGCTCCTGACCCCATACCAGCACTCCATCTATATACGCCGTTACCTTCACATTCTCTCCATAACTCGTCATGCTCTGTGCCCATGACCAGTCATTTCCCTGATTGTAATTGCTCCAGTCACTCTTGTTAAACCTTATCTGTATCTCCCCTGTGTCCTTCCCAGGCTGCAACTGACCCGCTCCACTCTTAAATCCTATCTCTAAATAATAGTCCGCTCCACTTACGCTACCACTCAGCTTCACAAACTTGAATGTCACATTGCTTGCTCCTATCTGTGCCCAGTCACTTACCGCACTCTGTGCCTTGTCTCCATCTACCGTGTACCAGTACCTTATCGTTACCCTGCTCAAATCTATCGCACTGCTACCACTATTTACTACCTTCAACCACGGCCTTATCGTGTTCGTCGTAGCATTTGTCTCCATGTTCTTATACAATACCTTTATCTGCCCACCTGTTGCCGGACTGCTGCTCGGCACTGGTGTCGGTGTCGCTGTAACAGTTGGCGTTGGTGTCACTGTTGGGGTTGGGGTTGGGGTTGGTGTTGTCGTTTGTGTAGGTGTAGGTGTAGGTGTAACACTCGCAGTTGGTGTTGGGGTCGGTGTAGCAGTTACTGTTGGTGTTGGTGTTGGTGTTGCTCCAGAAGTTCCTGGTTCCTCACCCCATACTTTTACATCTCCATCATAAAGTGGAATATATTTAGTTTTAACAACTGAACCACTTGAAACTCCCTTTATATCCTGGAATGAATAGTCGTTAGAATTATCCCACTGTACATTCTGTGGCGCTGCAATTCTAAATTGAACTTCTTTCTTATATTTGTCTTGGCCACCTGGATAAATCAATGTGCCAGTAAAGTCTACTAAAATGTAGTATATATTCTTGCTTGCATCCCATACATAAGGTCCACTTACTTTTGCACCTTGATTATAATTGGTACTCAAGGTTAATTGATTTGGTGAATATCCTGCTTTAATTAATTCGCTCAGGTCAACAAAATATCTAAATTTAAGCTTATCTGTTGCTCTGGCAGGCCAACCACTTTGGTTATTAACTATCGCTTTAATTTCAATAAAGTTAGTTCCGGATGCATTTATACCAGCTTCAACAAAGAATTCGTCGTTTGTTGGGGTTTCAATAGCTTTGAAGTTTGGTATTGGATTGCCACCATACAACAGATACATCTTTGCTAATGCACCCACAAACCCTGCATTATAATCACATGCAACCTCGTTGTTCACATAGTTGCTTATATCATCTGTGTAGCTATCATCAGAGCCCGGACCGCCTACAAGTGCTCCATACAATGTATGTCTATGGTATGATGGTATACTCTGACTGTCTGCCCACGAACTATGTGCAGTTCTGTGATGTGGTCTCTTGGGTGGATTTGTACCAAATCCTACAACAAAACTTCTTCCGGCTGAACCCAATGCATAATCTATCTGGCTTTCTCCAAATTTTCTATATGTTTCTTTTTTGGTGCTTGGACAGCCAGCCCAATCGCTATAAACAAATGCCAAAAATGCTGTAGTTGTTGCATATCTCAACGAACCCCACTGATCAAGCCATGCCAACCCTTTTGGAGTATACTTAATTCTTTCCCCATTGTAACCTGTTGTCCAATAATCTAAGTGCATCTCAATAATTTGTTTGTAAGTATCTTTTCCAGTAATTTTCGCTAACAACAATGCCGCACCATTATGAACGTCATCCCAGCAATGAGCCCACTTGTAGTCGATTGTATTGCTGCCTGAAATTTTGGGCCAGTTTTGAACGTATGATTCTGCCTTTGTTAAGTACGTTGAATCATTTGTTGCCAAATACAACCATACCGCTGCCCATGACAGTTCATCATAGAAACCGCTCCATGAATTATAATATCCATTTGCAGCTGTGTAACCCGAATCGCTTTTTGTAACTTCCGCAAACTCGTATAAATCTTTTGCATGTTGCAAATATGTCGCTGCTTTAGTGGGATTTCTGTCTTTCAAAACAATTGAGGCCGCTGCTAAAGAAGCTGCCGTCTCTGCTACTACAGTAGAACCTGGACTGCTTTGTGTAACTTTAAATGAAGGCCTTTCCATTTGCATAACCTCAGCAGGACCCCACCATGCATGGTCCTTGCTGCCATCTCCAACCTGGTAGTAGTATACATATTTGCTTGGATGGCATTTTACAAAATAGTCATTAACCCATTCGATTTGGTTTAAGATATGTTCCAATTGACCACTCTTGACAAATGCATCTTTGTATTCATACACTGCCCATGACAACATTGTACCAGTGTATGACATTGGAAGGTTAAACTTGACGTGATCACCTGCGTCAAACCAACCACCTGTCAAATCAAGTCCATTGTCTTGACCATCTTTTAATGCTGAGTCGCCACGCCAGTTGTTGCGTACCCAACTTGGAAGTTTACCAGACATTTGAAATTCGTAGAACATAATAGCTTTTTGTAAAGCTTCCCCATAGTTAAATGAACCAGCCCGAACCTCCTGCCATGGTTTAACCCCATATACCACTCCTAAAATAAATATGAAGGTTACAACCATTGCAATAATTCTTCTGTAACGCTGCATGAAATTCTAACCTCCTTATTCAGTTTACTATAATTTTTGATTTTATTATATACCAAAAATACTTGCATGCCAATTGATTTTTTTTGTCTAATTTGTTTATTTAATTGTCAAAAACGCAATACGCTATTTCTATTTTTCATTCCTTATACACACTTTTATTCTTTATGCTCTTTTTATTACAAAATTATAACACATATGTTTCTAATATTTTGCATTATTTTGCTCTATGGAGGTCAAAAAAATGCAACAAAATAATTTGGTATTAAACGGAATTCATATGGATATGATCCGGTTAAGAAAAGATAGTTATATTCTTTTGAATAGCTTTATGATGTGGTAGAAACTTTTTTCAGTAGCTAAACAAAGTTAATATTGGCTGCCTCTGCACGGCAGCCAATATATATATAAGTATATATTGTAAAGAGGGGGTTAGGGGATAGCTTCTTTCAGCGTTACAGAAGAATCTATCTAAATTTTAGATTACTATCTTTATTTATACTTTAACATATGCCTATGAACCATTCTTTAATTTCATCCCAAAAATAAAACGGCGTCGCGCCAGACGCCGTTTTAACCTTTTCTCAACCCTCTATTAAGCCCGAGTAGGTTTCGGCAGCCTGGCAACCATAGGAAGTTTTTCTTCCGACAGGCCCATGGCTTTGCGCCCCTGCCTTTCGACAGGTTTGCCCTTTCGACCACTTACTTCATATTTAATTTTTTAATTTCTTTATTTCACATTTTAATAATATTGTAATACTAACACCAATGATTTGTCAACTACTTTTTCATTTTAGGACTCGAATAGGTGTAAAGATATTTACCACAGCGAAAGAATGTACGAAAACAATAATGAAAAGCCCATAAAAAGAATTGTGGCTGCCTCCCTCCTGTTTGATATAATAAAAAAGTGTAATATTCCATTCAAAAGAAACATCAAAAAACTACCAGGATGGGAGGGCAGCCTACTATGAATATTATACCATATCATGAACTCAGAAAAATATCTCCTGAAAAGGCCAGAGAATTAATTCGAAAAGTATTTGAGGCAAATAACAAAAACATATCAAAAACTGCTAAA
>Ga0073360_151_pt1 | contig 17486 bp, 12 predicted proteins | sample YelNatPosite1Avi_FD_63906 | JGI IMG/M metagenome (GOLD analysis project Ga0073360, IMG submission 63906) | Hot spring thermophilic microbial communities from Obsidian Pool, Yellowstone National Park, USA - site 1 Avi (version 2) (version 2) | ecosystem: Environmental > Aquatic > Thermal springs >... | reverse complement strand
CCCACAGGCTCTCAAGCACATGATAAGAAAGCCTGCCTGATGCCCTAAGAGGTGTTGAGAACTTTATTGAAAGCGCCATGTCAAGTATGCCAAGCCCCCGCATGTTGTCGTAATTGAACGGATTGATGTTTGGCATCTTTGTAAATTCTTTGTCGTTGTGCCTTTTTAAATACACACTGCCATGGTCGAAAAAGTTCGGATCTGGAACAATTATCGTGCCTTCTGTACCATAAATTTCTATCCCCCGCAGGTTTGTATCAGGCACATCATAAGACACAGTAACATTTCCTATGACACCCGTGTCAAAAAGAAGGTTTGCAGTCACATATGTTGGCATTTCAACCTCAATCTTTTCTCCTCTGTGGGGCTCAGAAGTTATAAGTCTTTCTTTGTATGTTATAATGCCCATACCAGATACTTTTTTGACAGAACCAAGTAAGAACACAAGGGCTGTCAAGCAATAAGGTCCAATATCAAAAAGAGGTCCTAAGTATTTTTTGAAAATAAAATGTGGGTTTGGATGCCACTTTTCAGGTCCACCATAGAGTATAAAACAGTTTACAGCAAAGGGTCTTCCTATCCATCCATCTTCAATAAGTTTTTTTGCTGTCTGAATGTTCGCACCAAGAAATGTATCAGGTGCACATCCAACTTTAAGGTTTTTCCTTTCAGCCAACTCCAGAACTTCTTTGGCTTCCTTTAACGTTGAGCAAAGAGGCTTTTCACTGTAAAGATGCTTCCCACCTTCCAAAACCCTTTTGTTTATCTCATAGTGGTGCTGAGGCGGGGTAAGATTTAAAACTATATCCACATCAAGGTCATACACTTTGTCAGGTTCCAGCACCTTGGGCACAGAAAACTCTGTGGCTACAACCTTTGCTTTGTCCAAGTCTACATCTGCGCATGCAACAACGTCAAATATCCCAAACCTTTTGAGATTTTTAAGGTAAACTGGCGCAATGTTACCACAACCAACCACTGCAATTTTTACTTTTTCCACCTTTTTCATCTCCTTCTGTCTTTAAAAATTTACTTGATTTGTTTTACATTTTAATCTTAAACACAAATTATTGAGCTGTTGATCGAATCAAAAATAACTATATTGATAAAATACAGTAATGAGTAAAAAATATCCCTTGTAATATAACTTTAAATTGGAAAAATTGCACCAAGTCACAAGGGGGCATAAAGAAATGTTCAAAAATATTAAAGCACAAAATAAAAAATTTTTAAACTGTTTGTTGTAAAATTAAATGCAACGATATTGAAGTATGAATTAGATACACAAAATTCTTGATGAGTTTCGATTTTTCACTATGACTTTTTGCTAAAAGTTAAATAGCCTACAATTCTTTATTACCGATGGATTGCAGGCTATTTTTATTTCAACCATCTGCAAAAGTCAGGTTTCTAATCTAGTTTAACAACACTTCTTTTTTAGCAAAATAAAAACCACCTCTCACATTTTCTGTGATTGGTGGTTATGATTTACCATTTTAAATTGTACTTTCATTTTTTAGTTTATGCCTTTAAACCCTTGCAATCTCAGCCTTTAAAACAAATGGCGCGCCCAGGAGGATTCGAACCCCCGACCTACGGATTAGAAGTCCGTTGCTCTATCCAGCTGAGCTATGGGCGCACATTTAAATGGTGCGCCATTAGGGACTCGAACCCCAGACCCGCTGATTAAGAGTCAGCTGCTCTACCAACTGAGCTAATGGCGCACCTATTATTCTTTTTTTATTAAATTAAATGGAGCTGGCGATGGGACTCGAACCCGCAACCTGCCGATTACAAGTCGGCTGCTCTACCGATTGAGCTACGCCAGCACCATTTATCTTCATAAATGGTGGAGGGGGTTGGATTCGAACCAACGAAGCCTGCGGCAACAGATTTACAGTCTGCCCCCTTTGACCACTTGGGTACCCCTCCATGTTTTGCTTTCAATTAAATTTAAAACCGACGCTTTTGTATTTTAGCACACTCTACTTTTCTTTGTCAATACCCATTTTCTTCTCATGGTCGGGGTGAGAGGACTTGAACCTCCGGCCCCATGGTCCCAAACCACGTGCTCTACCAAGCTGAGCTACACCCCGCCATCAGCATTTATATGATAACATCATTTTTGTTTTTAGTCAAGAGGTTGAGCACAGGAAATTTTTAACTTCTTTGCTTTCTGCTATGCATGGTATAATTAATAATACCTACAATGTAAATCAAAATAATAGCATTTGGAGGAAGAAAGAAAATGCAGCATATCTTTAGCAAAGTCAGAAAAGCGGTAGAAGATTTTGAGATGATAGAAGATGGCGATAAAATAGCGGTTGGGGTATCTGCCGGAAAAGACAGCCTTACCATGCTCTACACTTTGAGCTTTATGAGAAGATTTTACCTCAAAAAGTTTGATGTTGTTGCCATCACAGTTGATATGGGATTTGAAAACATGGATTTTTTGCCAATCAAAGAATTTTGTGATAAAATAAATGTTGAATTTCACCTTGTTCCATCACAGATAAAACAGATTGTGTTTGACATAAGAAAAGAAGAAAACCCCTGCTCGCTTTGTGCAAACCTTCGCCGTGGAATACTTAACTCAACAGCAAAAAGTCTTGGTTGCAACAAGGTGGCGCTTGGTCATCACTTAGATGATGTGGTTGAAACATTTTTCCTGAGCTTATTTTTCGAAGGAAGAATATACTGTTTTTCGCCAAAGACATACCTTGACAGAACTCAGATAACAGTAATTCGACCTATGATTTATGTAAAAGAACATGAGCTGAGATCTGCCGCAAAAAAGCTTGAGCTTCCTGTAATCACAAATCCATGCCCTGCAAACGGAAAAACTAACAGGCAAAGAATAAAAGAGTTTGTAAAAAGCTTGAAACAGTTTCACCCTGCAACTAAGGATTTAGTCTTTAATGCTATAAAGAGAAATATATGGGGGTTAAAAGACTAAACTTTTGAGAGCTTTTTCGACAAAAAAATGGAGGCAAGCTACATGATGAAAAGATTTTTAGGTTTTGTGTCATTTGCAACAATTTTGTCGCTCGTTTTATCAGCATTTGCAAAGCCGTACACAGAAATCTTGAGATTTAAAACAACACAGCAGATTGCTCCTCGCACGTATTATGAAAAGTACGAACTTTTGACAGATGAGGGGTTTGTGGATATAAACTGCATAAAGCTTGACCTTATAGATGGTGGATTTGACTTTGACGTGCTAAAGTCAAACGTTGCAAATTCAGGTGATTTTGTCTACAACATGGTGTACAATCAGATTGATAAAAATCCAGTTGCTGCAATAAATGCAAACTTCTTTTACACAAACACCAAGACAGACTACAATAAAATCTGGCCAATTGGAATTTCTGTATCAGGTGGCAAGATTCTATCTTCACCAAACATCAAGCAAAATACCTTTCCGGCTTTTGTATACACAAACTCGAATGAAATTCTTTTTGACTATATAAATGGTCTTTCATACAAACTTGTAAATGGGGATTCTGGCTATGAGTTCAAGATTGCACACATAAACAAGTTCACAGGCGATTTGACATACCCTATTTTGTTCACAGGCGACTATGTCCAGAAAACCATCGGAAACAAGTACAAGGGAATTGTGGAGCTTATCATAAAAGATGGCATTATCACAGATATCAGAGAAGAAGCTCCAGCTGTGGCCTTGGATAAGGATGAATATCTTTTAGCTGCAACAGGAAACTATGCAAAAAACCTAAAAACAAACTTCAAAGTGGGCGACAAGGTGGAGATCAAGATAGACCTTTCAATTCCCCTTGAGAAAATAAAAGCTGCAGCATCTGGTAATACCTTTTTGTTAAAAGATGGCAATATACCAGCTTTTACACATGAGATTGTAGGAAGGCATCCACGCTCTGCGATTGGCATTGACAAAACTGGTCGATACCTCTATCTTGTGGCAGTTGATGCCCGAAATGGAAAGAGTATTGGACTTACTCAGAATGAGCTTGCTCTTTTCCTGCAGTCAATTGGTATATGGACAGCCATAAACCTTGATGGCGGGTATTCCACACAGCTTATTGCAAAGGACAATGATGGAAACTTCAAAGCCTTTTACAGTACAGGCGAGACCCGAAAAGTTTTTGATTCTATAGCAGCTTTTTATAAATACAGAGATGATAAAATTTCCACATTTTATATAGACTGTCCTGACAAGGTCTTTGCAGGCGAAGAGTATCCTATAAAGGTTTTTGCAAAGGACAGATTCTACAACACAATCACATATGACGCTGTATATTTGAAAGTATACCAGGATGCTTATGAGATAGACATAAAAGATGGCATCTTCACACCTTACAAAGATGGCGTTGTGACAGTATCCTGTGTGTATGAGGATACATACCAGAAAGTTTTTGCCCAAAAAAAGATTTCTGTATACAAACCAGAGATTTTGACATCAGACAAAAAACAACTCTGGCTTTTACCAGGGGAGTCTGAAACGTTAAGATTTTATATAAAAGATAAGCTTGGCCACTTTAAAGAGATAGATTCAAGAAAAGTTCAAGCAGAAGAAAATCCTGCTTTTGAGTTCAAAGACGGAGTTTTTAGAGCAAAATCTAACTTTCGAGGCTTTGTAACATTTATTTACAAAGATTTAAAATGCAGTATATCAGTTGGGATAGGTCAAACTACACAGCTTCTACGGTCGTTTGATTATCTTGCCTTGAGCTGGCCAAAAGGTATTTCGATGTTTCTTTCATCAAAGAACAAGACACAGGGAAAATATTCAAACAAGATATACTTCAGCGTCTCATCAACAAAAGGCAAAAGTTTCAAGCTTGATTTTAAAACCCCTGTTGACCTTACAAATATAAGTAAAATTTCATTTGACCTTTGCGCAAAAAACGTCAAAGTCTACCTTGGATTTAAAATGCCAAATGGCACGCAAAAAGAGGTTGAGATTGCGCAGCTTAAAAGCGACAATTTCAAAAGCTATTCCTTAAATGTAGAGAGTTACAAAACCTTAGACTATATTCTTCTCATTCCGCAAAAGACGCAGGGTTACATCTGGATTGACAATCTGAGGGGCAATATTGTAAATCTACCTCCTGTTGAAGCTATAAACCAGTATGTTGCAAAGTTTGATGAGAAGCTTGCAAAATCGTCTGTTATTTTCCTGACAAAGAGTTTTGAAAGCCTACCAAGTGACATTAAGAAAAAGGTAGAATCAAACCTTGGCAGTTATTTGAAATGCTACAGTCTCGAAAAAGACAATCCACCATATGAAAAGAACGAAAAGTTCAATATAGTATTCTTAAGAACAAAAAGTGGTTCGATTTTGGATTTTTCATATTATCAATGGATGAGGATTAAAAATCTATCAGCTGAAAAAAAATCATTGATTGTTGTGTTGGACATACCATTTGAAAGTCTCAGGCAAGATGAAAAGGATATACTCATAAGACTTTTAAAATCAAGAAAAGCACCTTCAATGATCATCTGCACTACAAACGACTACACTTATGTTGAAAGATACGATACTCTTTATATCGGTTATGCATCAACAAATGACCTGCTTGCAAAATCAAGTGCAAAAAGTGTAAACCTTGCATGTGATGTTGAGAAAGGATACATTTATCTTGCAAGAGGGTATTAAAAATAACATAAAAGCCTCTCTCTTGGATTTTCTTATTATTCTAATAAAGAGAGAGGTTTTTTGTTTTTCGGATTAGCTCTTTTTTAACTTCAACTCATTTTTACCTCTTTTGACTCATCTTCTACAATAAACTCCTATAAGTTGCGTTATACTGTTTATACATTTTTTACTTTTCGAATAACAATCCATGATAGAAAAATTCCGATAAATGCATAAGCAATTCTGTTTATTAACAAAATGTTTAAAGACCAATCTGAGAAAGTTTTGCCTCTTGAAGCATTAATAAATGGAGATAAAAAGCGAAAACTTCCAAATGTAATCAACTCTGATAATATCAGTCCCCAGCAAACAGTATAGGTTATTACTCTGCTGCGTGAATAATAAAGAATAACAAGAGATAAACCTATAAAAAAAATGATAGTTGGTAACACCCTCAAAAATATTTCAAAATACGAAATAGGAACATAAGACTTTTTGTAAAAATTTTCTAATTGAATCAAACAATCATCTATTATTTTTTTTCCCAACATTGAACCAGTGACCAAAGTTAAACACGTTGGTAATACCGCAATCTTAAATTTTGTTAAAAAAGCATTTTTATAACCATAATAATATACCTTAATTAGATTAATAATTCCACCCTCAAAATCATCACCAAAAAATTCTACCAACCACACAACTGTCAAAGCTGCAATTATTTTTTCATAATAAACAAATAACACAGTCATATATCGCTCTGTTGTAAAATGATTTGGGTCTAAAAAATGAATTTTTATATTAGTTGCATCCCCAACCGTATAATGCTTAATTAAAGGAGCAAATAGCAACAAAAGACTGACAATAGCTATACCTAAAATCTTAAATAACCCTGCAGATTTAACAAAAAGCTTCGTGCTGCTCATTGAAAATTTCCATCTCCTTTTAGATTAAGAGTCAAATAATAAGCATCACTAAGTGTGGGCAAACATTCCTCAACATTTCCAAGCGCTGGCTTTTGGAGACTATAGACTTTTATTTCTATATACTTGCCAAAATCTCTTTCTTCAATTACAAAAAACTCTTTTTTCAAATTTGAATAATTCTGCTTGTCAATTTGAATTTTCCATATACAACCTTCATATTTTTGTAAAAACTTATCATACTTGCCACAAAACTCAACCACTCCTTTGTTCATAACAATCAAGTTATCACAAATAACTTCAACATCTTCTAATAGATGTGTGGATATAAGTATACACCTCTCCTTCTTAATGCTATTTATTAAGTCCTTAAAAGCTTTTCTTTGTTGAACATCTATCGAAGCTGTAGGTTCATCTACAATGATTAAGCGTGATTCACCAATCAAAGCTTGTGCAATCCCTAATCGTTGCTTGATACCACCTGAATATGTTTTTATCTTCTTACAAGCATAATCGCCCAGTCCTGTAACTTCAATAATTTCATTTATTATAGTTTCCATTTTTGTCTTATCTAAAAACTTCTTATCGCATTTGAGGTTAATGGTCAAATATAAGAATTCCTTAGCTGTCAGCTGTGAATACGCTTCAAAACGCTGAGGCAAATACCCTATTAATTTTCTAATTTCCAGCAATTGTGAAGGATTAGCATAATCCAAGTCATTAAATATTATCTGCCCTTTATCATACTTTAACAATGTTGCTAAGATTTTCATAAGTGTAGTTTTTCCACAACCATTAGGTCCTAATATACATGTAATTCCGTCAGTAACTTCAAAGCTTATATTCTTTAAAACCTCTTCCCCTTTTCTGTAGCCAAAATACAGATTATTAACTCTAAGTAAATTCATAAATTTCACTCCCTGTTTTTTAGACTATTCACTACGCAAAAGAATTTTGTCTTTTAGTATTAACTCTTGTCTCGATGATACCCCATAATATGGACCTATTGATATCAGCTTAATATCTCTTCCCATATTCTTATAAGCTGAACTCACCGCTTGTATAGAGTCTGACAATAAATAGTCACTTGTTTTCAAGTTTAATAATATTGCAGGTGCAATTATATCGATATTTTTTGTGCGCTTTTTAACAAAATATTTGCAACTGTATAAAAATACATTATCTAAAAAGCCATTAAGTGTATATTTGGAGCTACTCTTCTGATTAACATTGAGATTAGTTACTATATTTTTAAATGTTGTATTTAAAGTTATAGTAAAGTAAGCTCTGCCGTTAGAGTTAGACAGCAGCTTTGGATACCAATAAACTTCTGCAGGGAATAGTATAACTTCTCTATTTAGCAAAAAATATGGTGAGTATAATTGATTTAAATATTCTGGTTTTCCACTGTATTCTAAATATAGATCAAATCTTTTTTTGTTTTTCTTGTTGATTTTTAGTATTATCAGATTGTCTTTTCTTTGATACGGATAATTTTGGTGGTCAACTAACAACCTGCTAACTGAAAATTTCTTATCCAGTGCAAAACACACTTTATTGTCCTTGTCGTTTGTTTTCTCTAACTCAATCAAAACTTTGCTTTTCATACTATTTTTTATATCTGCTTCTATTTCATATTTTAACACTTTAAAACTTGTAGTTTTTTCGCTGAATACCTGAGTTTCATAAATGCTATCTTTAAGCATTGAGTAAGATTTTATTCCAATCAAAACAAAAAGCAGAATGCTTAAAAAAGAAATAGTCAGAGAATAAAAGATTTTCTGCCTATTAAATAATCTTTTCTGCATTAAATATACTTTCAAAATAAACAATCCAAATATTAAAAAAAGGAATGATAACAAATGATAAAAAAAATACTTATTCCACATGAATCCATATGAAAAGGTTATTGGAGTACTAAAATAATAGTTTCTGTCCGGATTCAGGATATAAAATAATTTATTGTTTTTTGAAGAAAAGAAGGAGTTCCACGGTCCCATTAAGAGATACACAATTATCAATACCACATATGAATAAAAACCATCTAAAAGTTCATTTATAATTAACGCTAACAAAATATAAATCAAAGACATAACAGTATATGAAATAAAAATGTAAATATAAACATCAACAACAAATTTTACCGCAATATATGATAGAACCCCTTTTACTGCAAGATATATTATGCCAAAAATTATAAAATACAACGAAAATATGCAACTCAAAATCAAAAAAACTAACATATTTCCCATTGTTTTATGCAAAGAATATGGAAATGAAGAAAAAAAATCTTTTTGAGTTTTTTCAAATGCATATACACAAATAAGCAGAACAAAAAAATAAAATGAAACAATAATAGACCAACAATTAAAAAACAAAGGTAAATCTATATCACTGCCATTACCAGTATTGAGAATAAAAAAATAAGCAAGAGGTATTATAATACCAGAACCAATCAAAAGAATAAGCCACCAACTTCTAATAATTTGCTTTAAATTTAACATCATAAAATCAGATATTCTTTTCAATTATTTTTCACCACCCATAATATATTAAATTTTAACTATACATTGTAAGGCTGTCTTCCATTTAAAAGTGTGTAAAGGAAGACAGCCTTTTTTTATTTTACATTTTATGACTTAGTAATTTGCAAAAACCCTGCCAGATGTAGGCTTGTTATAATCCCAATCTTCAATCCTAACTAAAATAATATGCATTTGTTGTTGACAAATCATTTAATTGGTGAGTAAAACCAGCGGTTTTTGTTACTGAAAAAACATTCTGAACTGGCCAATATTTTATTACTTTATAAAAGTCAATATTTACATACCTTGTTGACCCATCACTTGCTTTGTTAACTGAACAACCTATAGTGCTTGTCTTGCTTCCAAAATAACAATAACTACAAGTCACATGCGTAGAAGCAGTATTTGCCCAATTTTCACTGAAAGCTTTTACTGAAATTGAGATGTAGAACATAAAAGTCAAAGTAATAATGACACTAATAAAAATTTTTCTTTTTTTGAATAAAACATTTTTGTATACCTTCTTTTCTCAATATTGTATCTTTCAATAAACTCCTCAGCGACCGCAAAAAAGGAGTTTCTGCCCATACTTTCTACAATTTTGTTTCTCCATAGATTGAAAATTAAAACTTTTCATTTACCTTTTCTATAAGCTTACACTAAATAAATTGTTATACCTTTTTAATATTCAATTGTGAAAAATTCTTATTATTTATGTAACAACATCTTTTTAGTTTTATCTGAATTTAATAAATGTATTTGATTTATTTATCTTTTTTATTTATAATATTGTCTCGTTTATAAATTTGTTTGTATAACCATTTTATGTATAATCTATTTTACTAATATTTTACTTAAGCATGTTACATGTATCAACAGTTATATTTTTCTTCTAACTGTTAATTTTTCTAATTAGCTCGCTATAACTTTAAAATACTCTTTGTTTCTTTAAATCTCTATTTGATTTAAAGGATATAAAAACTTGTTGAACAAAACAATTAATAAAATGAGGGGGCTTTTTTTCTTTTGTTACTATGTTTACTCTATATGGTTATTTCTTTTATTCAACAACCTCTATCAAATAATAAAAAATAATAGTGCATTTTGAAACACGGGAATTTTAGAAAGTGCCTTGTTGCTTTTTAAGAAATTTTCAAGAGTCTTATAATAGCAAGCAAAATGTATTCATATTATAAAACCTCCACTATTAATCTTTTATCTCACATTGGGGTAATCAACAATACAAAAACTTGCCAAACCAAAAAAGTCCAACTCTTTCGCAGTTGGACCTTTTTGGTTTAAAGTATGATACAAATAAGCCCGCCACTTCCTTCGTTGATAATCTTTTGCAGTGTTTCTTTCAACTTTGCTTGAGCATCTTCTGGCATTCTGTATAGCTTGTTCTGCAAGCCTTCCTTAACAAGTTCGTGCAGAGATTTTCCAAATATATTTGATTCCCATATTTTCTTTGGGTCATCTTCAAACTCTCTCATCAAAAAGTTCACAAGCTCTTCGCTCTGTTTTTCTGTTCCAACAATTGGTGACACCTCTGTCTCAACTTCCACTTTTATAATGTGCAAAGATGGTGCAGAAGCCTTGAGTCTTACACCAAAACTGTTTCCCCTCTTGACTATTTCTGGTGTCTCAAGTTTGAGCTCATCTAAAGCAGGTGCAACAATGCCGTATCCCTTCTCTTTTGCTTCTTCAAGAGCATCTTTTAATTTATCATACTCTTTCTTTATCTGTGAAAGGTCACACAGAAGTCTTACAAGATGATGTTCACCTTTTATTTCAAACCCGGTTGCCTCTTCAATTATCTTGAACAAAAGCCCTTCTTTAAAATAAATTGAAAGTTCACTTTTTCCATCTCCCAAATTTATCCCTACAACCTCACACCTGTCAATCTGGGGATGTTGTTTCAAAATCTCAAGTTGGTCTGTTATATCTCTTATTTTGTCAAGCTTTTCTGCATAGTCCTTTATCTTTTCATAAACCTCTTTTTTGAGCCAGGACTCGTTTTCTAACTCTTCAAACCATCTTGGCAGGTTGATTTTAACCTCAACAACAGGAAACTCAAACAGTACTGTCTCTAAAATTCTCTTTACATCCTCAATCTGCATCTGAAGACAGTTGACAATTAAAACTGGCATTTTGTACTTCTCTTCAAGTTCTTTTTTGAGCTCCTGCGTGTCAGGTGAGTAAGGTTTTGCAGTGTTGAGAACAATCACAAATGGTTTGTTGATTTGTTTTAATTCCTCAACCACTCTCTCTTCTGCCTTTATGTAGTTTTCTCTTGGTATATCTGTAATAGTACCATCTGTTGTAACAACTATTCCAATTGTTGAATGGTCCTGGATAACCTTTTTAGTTCCAATCTCTGCTGCCTCTTCAAACGGGATTGGCTTTTCAAACCACGGTGTTGTAACCATGCGCGGATGATTTTCTTCCAGGTGTCCCATTGCACCTTCTACAAGGTACCCAACGCAGTCAACAAGACGTACCTTTAACCTCGCACCGCTTGATAGCAAAATTTCAACAGCTTCATTAGGCACAAACTTAGGCTCTGTTGTCATTATAGTTTTGCCCTGGGCGCTTTGCGGAAGTTCATCCTTTGTTCTCTCTTTTTTATACTCATCTTCAATGTTTGGAATTACAAAAAGGTCCATGAATCTTTTTATGAAGGTTGACTTTCCTGTTCTGACAGGTCCAACAACACCAATGTAAATGTCACCATTTGTCCTTTTTGCTATCTCTCTATAGATATCAGTATCCATCAAAATATCTTTCCCCCTACGCAATTTTAAATGGACTTGTCAGTAAAAATATATTTTTGTTGCGGGGGAAATATTACAAGATTTAACCTTTACTTTGTTTTCTGCCTTGAAATCATATTTGACCTTATCATCAAGACTAAGAATACCAAAATATATACAAAGCTTAAAGCAATAGGAATAACCTCATTTTGAGTTTTTAACCCTTCTTTAAGAATTTCTTCAACCAAGTCTTTTAAAACCTCAGACGAAACAATCACCAAAATTAATGTTGTGGCAATGAAAAAGAGTCTTATATTTATTCTATTAGAAAGCTTAAACACAAAGTAGCCCAAAAGTACAGCTGCAAATATCCCCAAACCAATCCCGTAGAATAAAGTTAAGGATTTATCCTTGGAAAATGAAGCCAATGAAAATATTACCAGTTCCGCTCCTTCCCGTAAAACATTTACAAGAGATAGGAGAAAAATACCATATGAATATTTTTGGAAATTAATAACCTTTTCATAAGTCTGCTGTTTTAAATCCCTTTTCTGATATTTGATAGCTAAAGCTAAAAACCATGTAATTAGAATCACCAGTAAAGCTTTTAATGCTATCTCAACTCCCTCAAAGGACTCTTCCAAGCTCTCATAAAAGGCAAATACACTAATACCAAGCAGTGCACTCAAAACAATCCCTAATACCAGCCCAATATTCAAACTCTTTAGTAAATCCTTTTGGTTAAGCTTTTGAATAACCCCAATTATCACAGCAACTACGAGAATTATCTCAAAAACCTCTCTAAAAGCAATTACAAATCCTTGAACCATACCAAAAACTCCTTACTATGTTTTTGAAATTGATTTTCATTTTCAATTATAAAGCAATTTAATGTTAATGTCAAGTATTTCTATATGAATAGTAAAGTTTTCTTGCATAATAAAAAGGGCTTATTTCCAAGCCCTTAGCAACAATTATTCTGCTAAAATTATCATTTATATATAACCTTCCCATCGATACTTTTTATATCTTTGCATCCTGTTAAAATCATGGCTTGTTTTAGCTCTTGAGCTATTTTTTCTAAAATGAGTTTCACTCCTTCTTTACCACCGCCAAAAGCTGCATGAATGATTGGTCTTCCTACTAACACTGCATCTGCCCCCAGAGCCAAATACTTCAAAACATCAACACCAGATCTTACCCCTCCATCAGCAAAGATTAAAATCTTGCCCTTCACTTTTTCAGCAATTCGCGGTAGCACTTCTGCAACACCCGGTGTATGATCTAAAATCCTACCCCCATGGTTGGATACCACAATTGCGCTTGCTCCAACTTCCAAAGCAATTTCTGCTTCGTCCTCTGTCATGGTCCCTTTTAATATGAGTGGAAGGCTTGATGAAGAAATAAGAGCTTTTAATTCTTCTTTTGTTTTTGGACCAACAGGCTGGCCCATTAGCGCCATTGTAATAAGCCCTGCGCCGTCAATGTCTATCCCAACAGCTAAAGCTCCTGCATCTTCTGCCTCTTTTATTCTTTTTATTATTTGGTCATTACTCCTTGGCTTTATGATAGCAATTCCATGCCCATTTTCGTTTCTTATAGCCTTTAGGCCTGACTCATAAAATACAGGATCACCGCCATCTCCACACATCCCTATGGTCCCTGCTTCTTTGCTTCCTGATATTACCATTTGAATGAAGTCTTCTTCAGAAATTCTTCCTCCCATATTATAGCTCGAACCTGTTATAGGTGCCGCTAAAATAGGCATATCTAATTTTTTCCCAAACATTTCTACGCAAATATCTGGTTCTTTTGCGTCATGAATAGTTCTTAAATTAAATCTTATTTTTGAAAGTGCCTCAACATTTGCAACAAATGAGCTTCCTGTACCTATACCACCCATTCCAGGTACTTCTCCACGGCATGCTTTTCCATCACAGATTGGACAAACTCTGCAATAACCTTTTAACATTTCTCTTGCTTTTTCCCTGATTTCTTTGATTGTCATATCAAATTTAACCCCCTTGCAAAAAATTAGTTGAGTTTCAAATTTATGAAACAAAAGGCTGCCCTTCTGCAATTTACGGACAGCCTTAGAGATTTTCTAACAATATTCTGCTAAAAGTTCTGTTTATTTTCCAAAGCTAACTCTGCTTTTCGTGTCTTTGATAATATGCTTATCCACTTTATAACTGAACTTACCATGATAATGATTGCCAAAATCATAAGAGTAATTACTAATACAGCAGGTACCATTTGTTTTTGAGGCAGGTATACATTAAATACATTTGTAATTCCAGCATTCAATACAGTTATGAACAGGAAAGTCATTGGTAAGAAGGTGGTCAGTGCATATATCTTCTTCTTGCTTCTTTGCAAGATCATAGTAGTACCTATTGCCAAAGCCAATGTGCCAATGGTCTGATTAGCTACACCAAACACCGGCCATATTGTTTTAATATCACCACCGTAGATGAGATAGCCCCATGCAAAAGAAACAGCTGCACTAAGTAATACAGTCAATCCAACTGACTTGTTTTCTTTAATTGGCGAATAAATCATTCCAAGTAAATCTTGTGCAATATATCTTGCAACACGTGTCCCTGCGTCGATTGTTGTTAGAATAAACAAAGCTTCAAACATGATTGCAAATTGGTACCAATAAGCCATCAAGTGCCTAAGTCCACCAATTCTTGAGAATATATCTGCCATTCCTACTGCTAAAGTAACAGCTCCACCTGGTCTTCCTGCAAGTTCTTCTCCTACAAGTTTTGAAAGCTGTGGAAGATGAACAATTTGCATATTAAGTTTCTGGAAAATTTCTGGCTTTGTATTGATAGCAAAATAATCGCCGGGCATCAAGGTTGTTGCAGCAATCAACGCCATTAATGCAACAAAAGCCTCTGTCAGCATTCCTCCAAATCCTACAAGTTTTATGTCTTTTTCATTAGCTATCAGCTTTGGAGTCGTACCAGAACTAATTAACGCATGAAAACCAGAAATTGCGCCGCACGCAATTGTAATGCATATAAACGGCCAAACCTTACCGTTTATAATAGGTCCTCCACCGTTGATAAATTGTGTAACAGCTGGCATATGTATACGCGGATTTACAATTATAATACCAATAGCTAACAGTAAAATAGTTCCTATTTTCATATATGAGCTCAAATAATCTCTTGGCGCAAGAAGTAACCATACTGGTAAGGCTGCGGCTAAAAAGCCATATAAAGGCAATAAAATTTCTAATGTCTTGTCAGAGAGCATTAAATAAGAACCTAATGGAGAATTTTTGACGTAAGGTCCTACCACTACGGCTAATAATATCAATATAACACCAATCAAAGAAGCTTCTGCTATTCTGCCAGGGCGAAGTTTGTGCATATAAATGCCTATGAAAATAGCAATTGGAATTGTCATGCCGATAGTAAATACACCCCATGGATTTTTGAACAGAGCATTGACAACAACAAGCCCTAATCCTGCCATTGTTAAGATTATTAAGAAGAATATTGCTATTGCAGTGGCAACCCCAGCAACAGGTCCGACTTCTTTTTTGGCAATCTCGGACAAACTTTTTCCATCATGCCTAACTGAAGCCAACAAAATAACCATGTCATGTACTGCACCGGCAAGCACTGCACCGATCAAAATCCACAGTGTCCCTGGTAAATATCCAAACTGAGCTGCTAATACTGGCCCTACTAACGGCCCTGCTCCTGCTATTGCCGCAAAATGATGCCCAAATGCTATCCATTTGTTCATAGGGACGTAGTCTTTCCCATCATAGTGCCTTTTTGCTGGTGTCTCTCTTGAGCTATCCAAAACTAATACTTTGGCAGCTAAAAAGCTCCCATAGAAGCGATAAGCTAAAACTAAAATAAGGGCTGCTGCAATTATCAACTCAAGTGCACTCAAACTTCCTCCACTCCTTGACTTTTTTCATTCTGTTTAGTTACATTTTATAATGCAGCCCTTATTTAAAAAATAAATTTGTAATAAAATGCTGAATTTTTGTATTAAATAGCGTGAAATAGTGCATAAAATGAAATAAAAAATTAAATCCTTAATCCAAATTTTTCTTTAAATCCTTTTAAAAATGTTCTACCTACTGGTACCTCAGTTGCATTGTCGTCCGCCATTCTCAGGATTATAGAACCACCAAAAAGTGGAATTATCTCTTTTATATGCTCAACATTCACGATATAACTTTTGTGAACTTTCAAAAATTCTTCGGTTAAGATTTTTTCAAGGTCAGAAAGAGAATGACGTGATGCTATCCACTTGTTCTTTAATTTTATCCTTGCATAACGACCCTGAGCCTCAGCTATATAAATCTCTTCTTTATTCAACAATAAAATCTTATCCTCTGTGTGAATTAAAACCTTTTTGTTAGTAAATACTCTCAGGTTCTCTAATAACTTCTTAGTATATAGCCCTCTATTTTCTAATGCTCTTTTTATCCTCTCAATGCAAAGCTTTAATCTCTCAAAAGAAAAAGGCTTGAGCAAATAATCCAAGGCGTTGAGCTCAAAAGCCTTTACTGCGTACTGGTCATATGCTGTGGCAAAAACAATAATTGGCGGTTGAGGCATTTTCAATAACTCAAAAGCCGCATCCAAACCACTCAAGCCATACATTTCAATATCTAAAAATACAACATCAGGCTTTGTCCTTTCAACAACTTCAAAAAGCTCTTCTGCCGAATCTAACTCAGCTACTACTTCAACCTCTTTAGTTTCTTTAAGCAAAAAATCCAACTCTTTTCTTGCTAACTCCTCGTCATCAACTATAATAGCCCTAATCATATAATTCTCCTTCCTTTAATGCGTAATAGGTATAATTAATCGTGCAATTGTTCCTCCTTTTTCATTAGGGGTTATAACAAGTTCTCCCTCTTCACCAAAAAGATTCTTCAGCCTCTCCTTTAAGTTTGTCAGTCCTACTCCATCCTTTGTATTTCCATTTATACCAATACCATTATCAGCAACCTCAATCACAACTTTATGGCCATTTTTTGAGGCTTTTATTTGTAAAGTACCTCCCTTTTTGGGCAGCAATCCATGTTTTATAGCGTTTTCAACTAATGTCTCCACAGAAAATGGAGGTACCTTTATAGTAGTCGTCTCATTGTTAATATCAAATTCGATGTGTAGCTTGTCTGAAAATCTTGCTTTTTCAAAAGTAAGATATAAATTTACATTTTCTAATTCTTCAGAAAGAGGAATCAAAGGGTCCCATTCTCTGAGATTGCGTCGAAAATACTCACTTAGCTTAATTATTAGTTCTCTTGCCTTGTCAGGGTCAATTCTGCAAAGTGCAACTATACAATTTAGGGAGTTAAACAGAAAATGCGGGTTTATTTGAGCTTGCAAAGCTTTTAGTTCAGCTTTTGTTAAAAGTTTAGTTTGCTTCTCTAACGCAGCAATTTCCAATTGAGTAGAAATCAATTGCGATAAGCCTTTAACGAAAGTTGTTGTAAATTCGTTAAGCTGCATGAAACGATTATAAAAAAGTTGCAAGGTTCCTATCAAGTTGTTTTTAATAAATAATGGGCAAATAATTGCAGTAGTCAAATTGTTGTCTTTACCATCACCTTTATTATTTTCTTTTTCGGAAACTGTGCATATATCTCCTTTTTCCAATGTTCGCAAACATTTCTTGGTCTTCTATC
>Ga0073360_150_pt1 | contig 18199 bp, 18 predicted proteins | sample YelNatPosite1Avi_FD_63906 | JGI IMG/M metagenome (GOLD analysis project Ga0073360, IMG submission 63906) | Hot spring thermophilic microbial communities from Obsidian Pool, Yellowstone National Park, USA - site 1 Avi (version 2) (version 2) | ecosystem: Environmental > Aquatic > Thermal springs >... | reverse complement strand
AAAACAATTATAAGAGCAGATTTGTTGAAGCTGCATTTGGACCAATCACCTTATAACAATAAGATTTGGGCAGTTCCAGTTGAAGGAGCAGGTGTTGCGCTTGTATGGTACAATAAGGAAATATTTAAGAAATATAATTTAAAGGTTCCAACAACTTATGATGAATTTTTAAACATTGTAAAAAACATTAAAAGCTAAAGAATAATTCCTATTACACTTGCAAATAAAACAAAATGGCCAGGATGTTTCTGGTATTGGAATTTTGTCAATAAATTAGGTGGAGCTTCAGCTTTTGAAAAAGCAGCAGAAAGAACGGGCGGAAGTTTGCTGATCAACGTTTATAAAAGCTTGGCGAAATGCTTCAAGAGTTAGTTAAAAATAGGTGCATTTCCAAAAGGATTTAATGGTCTTGATTGGGATACAGGACAGTCAAGAATGCTTTTATACTCTGGTAAAGCTGCAATGGAATTAATGGGAACATGGCAGATTCCTATTGTTAAGGCTGAAAACAAGAAGTTCTACGACAATAACCTTGACTTCTTCCCATTCCCATCAATTAAAGGTGGGAAAGGCGATCCGACAAGTTTAGTTGGAATGGCATCTTCAAAACTATTATGCTGTGACAACTACATGCAAATATCCAAAAGAAGCATTTAATATGATTCAATATTTAATTGACGATCAGGCAGTCAAAGAAAGAATTAATTATGGTCAAATACCTCCAGTAAAGGGCTTAAAGTTCTCAGATCCAATGCTTCAAAAGGTTTATAACATAGTTGCAAAAGCAAAGAGTATTCAGCTTTGGTGGGATCAATATTTACCGCCTCAACTTGCAGAAACTCATAAGGATATTGTTCAATCTCTCTTTGGTTTGACACTTACACCAAAAGCTGCGGCAGAAAAGATGGAGAAAGCGGCAAAAGATTATTTCAAGAAGTAAAAATATTGTGCCTTTCTTAGGAATTGGTATTAGCTGTAGGATAACATGCAGCTAATACCAATTCACTTTTCTATTTACTAAAAATTTATTTAAATGGGAGGAAGTTAAAAATTGCAGAGAGATAGAACCTCTAAATTAGCTCAAAACATAGGAATTTTCCTTTTCTTAGCTCCTGCTTTAATTTTAATTGGTATATATATAATTTGGCCAATAATTATGTCATTTAATCTTAGTATGTTTGAGTGGGATGGTGTTTCACCACAAAAGATATATATTGGGTTAAAAAATTGGAAAGATTTGTTACATGATTCTATATTTTGGCATGCATTGGGAAATAATATAAAGTTTATATTTTTATCAATAATTATTGAAATGCCGATTGCGATTTTAATTGCTGTTTTACTTGACAGAGGTGGTAAAAAGTTTGACCTCTTCAAGTCACTATTCTATCTTCCGATGCTTATGTCATCTGTTGCTATAGGTGTATTGTTCAAATATATATACGACCCATCGTTTGGACTTTTAAGCGGGATATTGAGTTTTCTGCATCTTGATTTTTTGAATCAGGATTGGTTAGGTGACCCTAATGTAGCTTTTTACTCTGTTGTAGCTGTTATATGTTGGCAATATATACCATTTTATATGATATTCTTTATAGCAGCTCTTTCAAATATTCCTCATGAATTATATGAGGCTGCAAAGATAGATGGAGCAACGCAAGGTCAGTATTTCTGGAAGATAGAGCTTCCTCTTTTGTCACCATCAATAAAAACAGCTTGTATCCTGTCTTTGATAGGTTCTCTTAAATATTTTGATTTAATTTACGTCATGACAGAAGGTGGACCGTCTAATGCGACTGAACTTATGGCAACTTATATGTATAAAAATGCTTTTGCCTCATTTAAAATGGGATACGGAAGTACAATTGCTTCAGCTATGTTTATAATAATAACAACAGCAGGAGTTTTGGCATATTTTGCAACCAAAAAAATGAAGGTTAATTTAGTGATTTGACTTCTTGAGGAGGGAAGAAAGAACAATGGGTTCAATAAAAGAAACTAAAAAATGGTATTTTATATTTTTAGCTATATGGACTTTAATTGCTGATATTCCTTTTTTATTTATGTTTTTTACATCTATTAAAACACAAACAGAACTTTTGATGGGTAATACATGGCAGGTACCAAAACAGCCTACAATAGGAAACTATTCGACAGTAATTCAAGGTAGTTTTTTTACTTACCTTAAAAACAGTGTTATTGCTGTTTCGATATCTGTTATCTTAATTTTAATTGTATCTTCAATGGCAGCATATGTATTTGCCAGAATGAAATTTGCTTTAAATAATTTATTGTACTCGATTATAATAGCCGGAATGGCAATACCTATCCATGTTACTCTAATACCTATATATGTACTTACAAACAAGATAAAGTTATATGATACAATATTTGCTTTGATTGGACCATATGTTGCCCTAAGTTTGCCAATGTCAATATTTATTCTTACGGAATTTATGCGAGAAATACCTGTTGAGCTTGAAGAAGCAGCCAAGATAGATGGTTGTTCCATGTTTAGACTTTATTCTGACATTCTTCTTCCACTTTCAAGACCTGCTTTAATTACAGTTGGGATATACAATGGGACATATCTTTGGAACGAGTTTGTTTTTGCTTTGGTATTAACAAGTTCACCACAAAAGAGAACTCTTCCACTTGGTATTTGGGATTTTCAAGCAAGATATGGTTCGGATATTCCAGCAATTATGGCATTCTTGACATTATCTCTTTTGCCAATGCTGATTGCATATATTTTGGGACAGGATAAAATCATAAAAGGTATGATGGCAGGTGCTGTAAAAGGATAAAATGATGTTTTTTGCTCCTTAAAAACATTTTCCCACAGCTTTTTTTGTTGTATAATAATTTGCAAAGTTTAAATAAGCAGAGGAAAATGACAGGATGGGTAATCATGCGTTATTAAAACAAATAAATAAGCTTTTAATTTTGAAAACAATTTTAGATAATAAGATGATATCGCGCACAAAAATTTCAAGGCTTGTAGATTTAAATAAAGCAACAGTGTCAAACCTAACCGATGAGCTTATAAAAGAAGGATATATAGTTGAAAAGGGATATGGCAAGTCAAAAGGTGGAAGAAGGCCTGTGCTTTTACAGGTAAATAAGGATGTAGGTTCAATCATAGGGATTGATTTGGGTGTTGATTACATTCATGTTATTCTTTCAAACTTTATAGGTGAGATTATTTTTGAAGAATATGTCAACATTAAGATGGAAGAGCCAAAAGAAAAACTTTTAAATCTTCTTTTTGACATGATTGAAAAAGCAATAGATAAAGCTCCGCCGACTCCAAAAGGAATTTTAGGTATTGGAATTGGTGTTCCTGGTATTGTGGAAAAAGAATCTGGAATTGTGCTTATTGCTCCAAATTTGAAATGGAAAAACGTTCACTTAAAGTCGATTATTGAGCAAAGGTTCAACCTGCCTGTTTATATTGACAATGAAGCAAATGCAGGCGCACTGGGCGAAAAGTGGTTTGGCGAGTGGGGAAAAGTTAGTGATTTGATCTATTTAAGTGTTGGCATTGGTCTTGGTGCAGGTATTATTATCGACAACAAGCTTTTCAGGGGCGCTGCAGGATTTGCGGGGGAGGTTGGACACACAACTATCAACTTTCAAGACGATGTTTGCAGCTGTGGCAACATTGGCTGTCTTGAGAACTTTGCATCTGAGAGGGCACTTTTGAGTGTTATCAAAAAACTTGTAAAAGAAGGAGCAGAGGATAGGTATATAAGCTGTGAAAATGTAGATGAAATAACTCCTTCTCAGATTATACAAGCAGCGATGGATGGAAGCAGGATTTGCAGAATGGCTGTGCTTGAGGTCGCTGAAAAGATGGCAATAGGAATTGCAAATCTTGTAAATATTTTTAATCCTGAAATAGTAATTGTAGGTAACAAGGCATCGTTTTTTGGTGATTTGTTTTTGGGAAAATTGAGAGAGATGGTTAATCAAAAGTCCTTTATAGCCCAGTTTTATGATCTTAAGATTGAAGTTTCAAAGCTAAAAGACAGAGCTGTGGTTTTAGGGTGCATAGCAATGGTAATCTCTGATATGCTTTCTTTTCCAGAGTATGTATGAGGAGGAATTGCTAGATGAAAAGTTATGTTTATAAAAAAAATGAAAAGGTTTTCAATAATGGCTTTAGCAATTTTATTTTTGGTTGCAACCTTGATTGGCATAGGAAGTACTAAAGTTAGTAAAGTTAGCGGAGCAACAAAAAAGAATTTTGTGGAGTTTAATTTTGAAAATAAATTAGTAGCGCCGTTTAAAGCATCGGGCAAATCTACAACTTTAAAGATTGACAGTACAGCCGCAGCAGAAGGAACCTTTTCACTTTTTATAAGTGGTCGAAAACAAGCAAATGATGGAGTTTTGCTTGATGTAACCAATATCATAGATTCTTCAAATGAATATACAATTACTCTATATGTTTATCACAAATCTACTAAGCCGCAGCGCTTTGTTGTGAGTAGCGGAATTGAGACAAAAAGCGGAAAGGAAAGTAAGCTGCTGTGCGAAAAGGTTATCATGCCAAATAGCTGGAAAAAACTTGATGCAAGTTTAAACTTGACTGAGCTAAAAGGGATTAAAAAAGTTTGGCTAAAGGTATATGTGCCAACCTCAACCACAAATTTTTACGTTGACCTTTTTACACTCAAAGTTTCCGAGAGTTCAAATCTCATAAAATTTGAAAGCTTTGAAGACAAGAGTATAGCAGGATTTATTCCTCAGGATAAAAAATGTAAATTGTCAGTCTCAAAAGAAAAAGCTTATCAAGGTACATATAGCATAAAGTTTCAGCAGACTGCAAAAAAGCAGAATACAGCTGTTAATTTGCCGGTGAAAGGTACATTTGAGAAGGGTAAGAGCTATTCAATATCTTTTTATGTGTATCAGCCCATTTTAAAGAGTTTAAACTTGGCAGTTGGCGTTAGATTTCTGGAAAATGGAAAGAACACGAAAGAGATTGTGCTTGGGAAAGTAACTGTTCCCAAGAATAAGTGGACAGAAGTATTTGCAAGTTATACGCCCTCTTTGGATTCAAAGATAAAAGACTTTGTGATTTTCATAAGACCTCTTTCAGATATTTCTTACTATTATTTTGACAACTTCACAATTTCAGATGATAGCTTGTATTCAGCTGTTCCTGATTTGGATATACCTTCATTGTGTGATAAATACAAAAACTACTTTAAAATTGGTGTTGCTGTACCCTACAAGGCTTTAACAAATCCTATTGATGTTGCCCTAATAAAGAAACATTTTAACAGCATTACAGCAGAAAATGAGATGAAGCCAGAATCGCTTCAGCCTTATGAAGGAGGTTTTAACTTTTCAATTGCTGATGAGTATTTGAATTTTTGCAAGAAAAATAATATAGCTATTCGTGGACATACTCTTGTGTGGCATCAGCAAACACCCAGCTGGTTTTTCCAGAACCCTCAGACAGGGGAGAAGCTGACAAACAGTGAAAAAGACAAGAAGATACTTTTAGAGAGGTTGAAAAAATATGTCCAGACAGTTGTTTCAAGATACAAGGACAGAATTTATGCCTGGGATGTTGTCAATGAGGCCATTGACGAAAACCAGCCGGACGGCTTTAGAAGAAGCGAGTGGTTCAATATATTAGGTCCAGAGTATATCGAAAAGGCGTTCATATACGCTCATCAGGCAGACCCTAACGCTTTGCTTTTTTACAATGACTACAGCACAGAAAATCCAGTGAAGAGAGAATACATTTATAAGCTTATAAAAGGCCTAAAAGAAAAAGGAGTACCCATTCATGGTATTGGCCTTCAGTGCCATATTTCTGTTAGCTGGCCAAGCGTTGAAGAGGTAGAAAAAACCATAAAACTTTTTAGCAGCATTCCAGGTATTAAGATACATGTCACAGAAATTGATATAAGTGTGGCAAAAGAATTTGGCGAAGATATAGATGAAGAAACAAAAAGATATCTTTTGATTCAGCAGGCAAGAAAGTTAAAAGACCTTTTTGAGGTGTTTAAAAAATACAAAAATGTGGTAACAAGTGTTTCGTTCTGGGGGCTTAAAGATGACTATTCGTGGCTGCAAGGTGATTTTCCGCTTTTATTTGATAAGGATTATCAACCCAAATTTGCTTTTTGGAGTTTAATAGACCCATCAGTTGTACCAGAACAATAAAAAAGTGCATAAAAGGGGAAGGCACCTTTTAGGGAGGTTTTAAACTTCTTTAGAGTAGTGCTTTCCTTTTATTTTTTATGTGGTTTTGAAGTTGAAAAAACTGAAAAATTGTTATATTATGAAATAGAAAATTTTATAGAAAGGAGTCAGGGAAAATGCTTGATAATTTAGAGACAATTGCACAGAACGACCCAAGTGGTATGTTTGAAGCAGTGTATAATCTTCCTGAACAAATTCAAAAAGCATACGAGATAGGCAAAAATATTAATGTGAATGTAAAAGCAGAGGATATAGATAAAGTAGTAATTACAGGTCTTGGAGGCTCAGCAATAGGTGGAAATCTTTTAAGGGTGTTTGTTCTTGACAAGTGCAAAATCCCCGTGATTGTTAACAGAGACTATGTACTTCCTGCGTATGTTGATTCTAAAACTCTTGTCATAGCTTCAAGCTATTCGGGTAACACAGAAGAAACACTTTCTGCCTACCAAGATGCAAAAGCAAAAGGTGCGAAAATAATTGCAATAACTACAGGTGGAAAGTTAAAAGAGTTTGCTGAAAAGGATGGATTTGATGTAATCACAATTCCAAGCGGGCTTCAGCCAAGAGCTGCACTCGGATATTCGTTCATTCCACTCTTGATGCTATTTGTCAAACTTGGCCTGATTGAACCTGTTGATGACCAGATAGAAGAGACAGTAAAGGTTTTGAGTGACCTGAGAGAAAGATATAAACCAGAGGTGCCGGAAGAGAAAAACCTTGCAAAGAGACTAACATTAAAACTTTGGAACAAACTTCCGATCATATATGGCATTAGTGGAACTACAGAGGTTATTGCAGAAAGATGGAAGGGTCAGATTTGTGAAAATTCAAAGTCACCAGCATATTTTAATGTATTCTCAGAGCTCAACCACAACGAGATAGTGGGAACTGAGTCGCCAAAACATATTTTGGGGCTTTTTGAAATTGTAATGCTCCATGACACAGAAGACCACAAGAGAAATGCAATCAGAATGGATATTACAAAGGACCTTGTAAAAGGTGTTGTATCTGGAGTAAATGATATATACTCAATCGGAAATTCGAGGCTTGCAAGAATGTTTTCGCTAATTTACCTGGGAGATTATGTATCGCTTTATCTTGCAACACTTTACCAAAATGATCCAACTCCTGTGAAAAAAATTGATATTTTAAAGAACAAACTTGCAGAGATTAAAGACTAAGATTTGAAATTCGTACAAAAATTTTTGATGAGAGCTGAGATGAAGATGTTTTTGGAAGTAGAGACACACTGTCATACAATTGCAAGCGGTCATGCTTACAATACCTTGGAAGAGATGGTGCTTGAGGCACAAAGAAAAGGTTTAAAAGGGATATGTATAACTGACCACGGCCCTGAGATGCCAGGGTCGTGTAGCAGTTTATATTTTTACAATCTGGTGGTTGTACCGAGAAAAATAAATGGTATAATGGTATTTAGAGGGTGCGAGGCGAATATAGTTGACTATGAAGGCAATATAGATATCCCGCAAGCAGCATTGATGAGGCTTGATTTTGTGATTGCAAGCCTACACGATGTTTGTATCCCGAGTGGGACAGTTTCTGACCATACCAGGGCGCTCATTGGTGCTATCAAAAATCCTTATATACATTGTATAGGGCATCCGGGGAATCCGCTATATGAAATTGACAAAGAAGAGGTTGTGCTTGCTGCAAAGGAATATAAAAAAGCAATTGAGATAAACAACTCTTCGTTTTATGTTCGTGAAAAGAGCAAAGAAAACTGCATAGAAATTTTAAAACTGTGCAAAAAACATGGTGTGTACATTGCCATGGGCTCAGATGCACACTACAAAGCAGACATTGGCAGATGCGAAATTACACAAAAACTTGTGACTGAGTATGAATTTCCCCCTGAGCTTATTGTCAACAAAAGCTTAGAAAGCTTTATAAGCTTTCTAAAGCTTCATGGAAAGGATATTGAGATTTAAAACAAAAACTTTGAGGAGGTAATTTAAAATGCCGTTAGTTACCACAAGAGAAATGTTTAAAAAAGCGGCGGAAGGCAAGTACGCAATAGGTGCATTTAACGTCAACAACATGGAGATTATCCAGGGAATTGTTGAGGCTGCAAAGGAGGAACAGGCACCGCTTATTTTACAGGTTTCAGCAGGTGCAAGAAAGTATGCAAAACATATCTATCTTATCAAGCTTGTTGAAGCAGCTCTTGAAGATTCAGGAGACCTCCCAATTGCCCTTCATCTTGACCATGGAGAGGATTTTGAGATTTGCAAAGCATGTATTGATGGTGGTTTTACTTCTGTCATGATTGATGGTTCAAGGCTTCCTTTTGAGGAGAATATTGCTCTTACAAAAAAGGTTGTTGAATATGCTCATGAACGCGGGGTTGTGGTGGAGGCAGAACTTGGCAAGCTTGCCGGAATTGAGGACAATGTAAAGGTTGCAGAGCATGAAGCAGCTTTTACAGACCCTGACCAGGCGGCAGAGTTTGTTGAAAGAACAGGTGTTGACTCTTTAGCTGTTGCGATTGGAACAAGCCATGGGGCATACAAATTCAAAGGCGACCCAAGACTTGATTTTGAAAGACTTCAGAAGATTGTTGAAAAGCTTCCAAAAGATTTTCCAATTGTTCTTCATGGTGCATCAACAGTCTTGCCTGAATTTGTTGAAATGTGTAACAAGTATGGAGGAAATATTCCAGGTGCAAAAGGTGTGCCGGAGGATATGCTCAGAAAAGCGGCAGAGCTTGGTGTGCGAAAGATTAACATTGATACTGATTTGAGACTTGCAATGACCGCAGCTATCAGAAAACACCTTTATGAGCATCCTGACCATTTTGACCCAAGGCAGTATCTCAAAGATGGCAGAGATGCGATAAAAGAGATGGTAAAACACAAGCTTAGAAATGTGCTTGGCTGTGCGGGCAAGGCTCCCGAAATTTTAGAGGAGATAAAGAAAAACAGAGGTTAAAAAATACTGCCAAATAAAGGGCGAGGGCAAAACCTTGCCCTTTTTCTTTTGACAAAATTGTATTGTAAAATAGTTTGTGGTAAAATACTATATGTTGTTTATGCGCAGAATTAATATTTTATACGCAGCGTGAATAATTTTTAAAAATTTTCATTTTAAAAAAGGAGGTTTGAGATTTTTATGAAGCATATAAAGGTTGTTGTAAAAAATGCTCTTTCAAAAACAGTTGTTTCTGGCGGCTGTGGTGAGTGCCAGGCATCCTGCCAGTCAGCTTGCAAGACATCTTGTACTGTTGGAAACCAAATTTGCAAAAACAGAAAATAATCTTCTGTGAGTGGGCTGTCAAAAAATTTTTTGAGGGCAGCCCTGCGCAAAACTTTTTTAATTTAAAATGTGATAAAGCAGGAGGAAGACAATAAGAAAAAGATGGTTCATACGTTCGAAAAATTCGGGCTCAAAATTGTAGTGGATGTGGCATCAGGTTCAATTTTCACAGTTGATAGTGTTGCTTATGAGGTAATAAAGTATTACAAAGAAAATGGAAGTTTTGATGGAGTAGAAGATGCACTTGAGTTTGATAAACAGCAGATAGCTGAGGCAGTTTTTGAAGTAAAAAGCTTGATTGAACAAGGAGTTCTGTTTTCTGAGGACAACTATAAGGATATGAATTTGATTGAAAAGAGAAATCCGGTTATAAAGGCAATGTGCCTTCACGTTGCCCACGACTGTGACCTGAGATGTAGATACTGTTTTGCATCAAGTGGCAGTTTCAAACAGGAAAGAAAACTTATGAGCTTTGATGTGGGCAAAAAGGCAATAGATTTTCTGCTTCAAAATTCTGGTTCAAGACAGAACTTAGAGGTTGATTTTTTTGGTGGAGAGCCACTTTTGAATTTTGATGTGGTAAAAAAGATTGTTGAGTATGCAAGAGAAGAAGAGAAGAAGTATAACAAGAAAATATCTTTTACCCTGACAACAAATGCAACAAACCTTTCAGACGATATAATTGAATATCTAAACCAGAACATGGAAAATGTTGTACTCAGCCATGACGGAAGACCGCAAGTCAATGACTTTATGAGAATTGACAGAAACGGTAATGGCACCTATAGCAAAATCACAAACAACATTTTGAGGTTTATCCAAAAAAGAAATGGGAAAACTTATTATGTGAGAGGAACATTTACAGCAAAGAACTTGGATTTTTCAAAGGACGTTTTACACTTATACAGCCTTGGGATAAAAGAAATTTCGGTTGAACCTGTTGTACTGGACAAAAGCAGTCCCTGGGCGATACGTGAGAGTCACATCGAAAGGATAAAAGAAGAGTATGATATTTTGGCTGAGGAGTATATAAATGCGAAACTTAAAGGAGAAGGCTTTAGCTTCTTCCATTTCAATATAGACCTTACAGGTGGTCCATGTGTTTCAAAAAGACTTTCAGGGTGTGGTGCTGGGTTTGAGTATGTAGCAGTTGACCCGGTAGGGAATATCTTTCCGTGTCACCAGTTTGTTGACAAACCAGACTTTAAGATTGGTGATGTCTTTAAAGGTCTGCAGAGGTTTGATTTGGTTGAGGAGTTTAAGAAAAATACAGTGTATGAAAAAGATGAATGTTCAAAGTGCTGGGCGAGGTTTTACTGCAGTGGCGGGTGCGCTGCTGCAAACTATAATATGAACGGTGATGTGAAGAAATCTTACATTGTTGGATGCGAACTTGAAAGAAAGAGGGTGGAAAATGCAATAGCTATAAAGCTTTATCTTATGGAAAAGGGGATTGAGAGCTAAAATGATAATTTCTTATAAAGGCAAAACACCTAAAATTGCGCCTTCTGCTTTTGTTGCAGAAAATGCGGTTATCATAGGCGATGTCGAAATTGGAGAAAATTCAAGTGTATGGTTTGGTTGTGTTATAAGATGTGAAGAAAATAAAATTGTGATTGGCAAAAACACCAATATCCAAGACCTTACAACAATTCACACGGACCACTGCTGTTCTGTTATAATAGGCGACAATGTTACAGTTGGTCACAATGTAGTTCTTCATGGTTGTGAGATAGGCAACAACGTTTTAATTGGAATGGGGACTATCATTATGAACGGCAGCAAAATAGGTGATAATAGTTTAATTGGAGCAGGAAGTCTTATAACTCAAAACATGGTCATCCCGCCAAACACCCTTGTTTTTGGTAGACCTGCTAAAGTGATAAGAGAGCTCACGTCAGAGGAAATTGAAAAGATTGCAATTTCTGCAAAGGAGTATATAGAGCTTAGCAATGAGTATAAAAAGATAGAAGATTATTAAATTTTGTTTGTTGACTTTTTATCAAGTATAAGATTATAATTTTACTGAATAAGCATTTGTCTGAGTATATATTAAATTTTCTACATGTTTTTTCTTAACCTTCTAAAAAGAAAGGAGAAAGGGTTATGCAAAATAAAAGCTTAGCAAAGTTTCTGATAGGATGCTTAGTAATAGCCTTTGCATTTTACATAGTGTTTTTTGGGCTGGAAATTGGAACTGCAAGCATCCCGTCAGTCCAAAAAGTTATAAGGTATGGGCTTGATTTGAAAGGCGGCGTTTACATTGTATATGAGGCAGCAAAAGAGAATCCAACAAGAAGAGAAATGGAGTCAGCATTGCAGCTCATCAGAACAAGGCTTGACATGAGAAGCTTTTATGATGCAACGGCGACAATTCAGGGCTCAAAGAGAATAAGGGTAGAAATTCCAGGTGTCAAAGACCCTGATGAAGCAATACAGTATATAGGAAGAACAGCTTTGATTGAGTTCAAGGGACCTTCTGGAGATTTGATTGTTTCAGGTAGAAACGTTGTTGATGCATATGCACAGCAGACAGCATCAGGATACGTTGTTGCACTAAAGTTTGACAAAGAGGGAACAAAAAAGTTTGCAGAAGGGACAAAAAAATATTTAGGTCAAAACATAGGAATTTATCTTGATGGGAAGCTTATATCAAATCCTGTTGTTCGGTCAGAGATTGACAATGGCGAGGCTGTAATTGAAGGTATGAAAGATTTGGAAGAGGCTAAAACACTTGCTCAGCAGATAAAAGCTGGTGCTCTTCCATTTGCTTTGAATGTGATAGAAAGCAAGGCAATAGGACCTTCGCTTGGAAACGAGGCTTTCAAATCAACCTTAAAGGCTGGAATTATTGGAATCTTGCTTGTGTTCCTGTTCATGATAATTTTCTATAGACTGCCAGGGCTTGTTGCAGATATAGCTTTAGTTGCTTATATAGTTATTCTGGTTGCAATTGTGGGGTATGCAAAGATAACTTTGACCCTCCCTGGTATAGCAGGTATAATCCTGTCTGCCGGCATGGCAGTTGACGCGAATATCTTAATCTTTGCAAGGTTGAAAGAGGAATTAAGAAGTGGAAAAACTTTAAGGGCTGCTATGGATGCAGGTTTTAGAAGAGCACTTAATGCTGTTATTGACTCTAACGTGACAACAATAATAGCAGGAATTGTTCTTTTGTTCTTGGGAACAGGTCCTATTAAGGGTTTTGCGTGGACGCTCACCATAGGTATTGTGGTATCGTTCTTCACAGCAATCACCGTTACAAGATTTTTACTTACTTCAATTATAAATACAGGACTTTTCAAAGATATCAGGTGGTATGGCGGTAAGAAAACCAGGGAGGAGGATGCTTAAATGACCAAGGTTGATTTCATGGGGAAAAGAAAGTACTTTTATATAGTTTCAATTTTGGTTATGGTAATTGGATTAATCTCGTATTTAGTACAGGGTTTTAACTATGACATAGACTTTACTGGTGGTACAGTTTTGGAGATAAACCTTCATAAAGTTCCAAGCGCTGCTGAGATTGCTGATTTGGAAAAATTGACAAAACAGATTACAGGAACACAGACACCTATTGTGAGAAAAGTTGAAGATGGTAAAAAGATAATGATAAACGCACATGAGGTTCACGGCAAAAACAAGACAGAGCTTTCAAAGGAGACAAGAGACAAGCTCTTTGAGGAGATTGCTAAAAGATATAATCTGAAAAAAGAGGATTTAATATCTTATCAGAATGTAGGAGCTACTATTTCATCTGAATTAAAATCTCAGGCTATTTGGGCAGTTGTGATTGCATCAATTTTGATGCTCATTTATATTGCTATCAGATTTGAGTTCAGGTTTGGTACAACTGCTGTAGCAGCACTGATTCATGACCTGCTGATTGTGTTGACTGTATATACTCTCTTTAAGATTCCACTTAATTCCACTTTTATAGCGGCAATTCTTACTGTCCTTGGTTATTCTATAAACGATACCATTGTTGTGTTTGACAGAATAAGAGAGAACAGAAGAATCGCTGGAAAGATGGAACTCAAAGATCTTGTAAACCTTAGCATGAACCAAACGATAGGAAGGTCAATTGCAACAGCAATGAGTGTCATTATAGTTCTTGTCGTTCTGTATATCATGGGTGTTCAGTCAATAAAGGAATTTACGTTCCCTCTTTTGATTGGTGTTATATCAGGTACTTATTCGTCCATATTTATAGCAACTGCGCTGTGGTTTGACTGGGAGCTCAGCACAAGAAAGAAAAAACTTCAAGCAAAGCCGAAAAGAGCATAAAAGAATGCTAATTTTTATGACTTATTTTTAAATTCTTCAAAAAAGCTCTTGCGAAAGCCATTTTCGTAAGGGCTTTTTTAAAATGTCTTTTTATTTTGATTTTTTGGAGGAATTCTTTATGAAGAAAAAGCAAGAGCATCGAATTAGAATCATACCACTTGGTGGGCTTAACGAAATTGGAAAGAACATGCTTGTTATTGAAGTAAACGACGAGATAGTTGTCATTGACTGTGGTCTTGCATTCCCAGAAGATGAGATGCTTGGTATTGACCTTGTAATACCGGACATATCATATCTTATCAAGAATAAGGAAAAGGTAAGAGCTTTGATTCTCACACACGGTCATGAAGACCATATTGGAGCTATACCGTATGTACTGCGCGATTTAAATATTCCAATTTATGGCACAAAACTTACACTTGGGCTTGTTGAGATAAAGCTTATCGAATTTGGTATAGATTTGAACTCTGTAAAGCTGTTCACTGTCAGGGCAGGGGATGTAATTAGTTTTAACAATATGCGCATTGAGTTTATCAGAACAACACATTCAATAGCTGACTCTGTTGCTGTTGCTATACACACACCGCTTGGTCCCATTGTCCACACAGGCGATTTCAAAGTAGACTTTACCCCTATTGAAGGTGAGCCGATTGACCTTATAAGGTTTGCAGAGCTTGGCAAACAGGGTGTCCTTGCGCTTTTATGTGATTCAACGAATGCAGAAAGACCTGGTTTTACATTGTCTGAAAAGACTGTTGGTGCGACATTTGACAGGATATTTTCCCAGGCTCAGGGGAGAGTAATTGTTGCAACATTTTCTTCGCACATTCACAGAGTACAGCAGGTTATAAACTCGGCAGAAAAGCAAGGAAGAAAGATTTGCGTTTTGGGAAGAAGCATGGTGAATGTTGTGAACAAAGCACTTGAACTTGGGTTATCTGAAGATGCCAGATGGGATGCTGATTGATGTTGATGAACTTGATAACTACCCTTTGAACAAGATTGTCCTTATTACCACAGGAAGCCAAGGCGAGCCTATGTCTGCACTTTCACGAATGGCTTCTGCCGAGCACAAAAAGGTAGGGATTATACCCGGTGATGTTGTTATAATCTCAGCCACGCCCATTCCTGGAAATGAAAAGTTTGTAAATAGAGTAATAAACGATTTATTTAGGCAAGGTGCACAGGTGATATATGAAGACATTGATGACATTCATGTGTCAGGTCATGCCTGCCAGGAAGAGATAAAGCTCATACACAATCTTACCAAGCCCAAATACAGTATTCCGGTGCATGGCGAATTTAAACATTTGATACACCATGCAAAGCTCGCAATGGAGCTTGGAGAAAAAAACGTATTTGTATTAGAAAATGGGAAGGTTTTGGAGATTACAAAAGACGGTGCAAAGGTTGTTGGAATGGTGCAAGCAGGGAATGTGCTTGTTGATGGACTTGGAGTTGGAGATGTAGGAAATGTTGTTTTGCGCGACAGACGTCATCTTGCCCAGGACGGGCTTTTCATTGTTGTGCTCACAATTGATTCGTCAACAAGAGATGTCCTTTCTGGACCGGATATTATCACAAGAGGCTTTATATATATAAAAGAATCTGAGCCCCTGATTGAAGAGGCGAAAAGAGTGATAAAGGATGTTCTTTACTTTTGCTACAAAAACGATATTACTGAGCCTAACGCAATAAAGGTAATTTTAAAAGATAATCTGAGGAATTTCTTGTTTGAAAAGACACGCAGAAACCCAATGATAATTCCAATTATAACCGAGATTTGAATGTACTTACTCATGCTAATAAAGCCGCAGGCAAATATAGAATGTACCTGCGGCTTTTTTGTTCTGAGGAATTTTCACATGAAAAAAACTTTTGCATATAATAATAAAAGACAACAATGCTTGAAAAGTGGTAAAAAGAAGATGTATAAGTCTTCGGATTTGAGAGAAAAGGATGTAATAAACATCTCTGATGGTAAAAAGCTTGGCAAGGTTTGTGATTTAGAGGTTGATGTCAAAACTGGAAAAGTAGATGCAATAGTTGTCCCGGCACCATTTTCTGTGGGCAACATCTTCTCCAAAGAAAAAGACTATGTGATTCCGTGGGATAAGATAAAAAAGATTGGGGAAGATGTTATTTTGGTTGAAATATAGAGTTCAGATTTCTGCTGTTAAGAGAACTTCTTCTGTTTCGTTTGCCTCACATACAATACATCCGTTTCTATCTACAATCAGACTATGACCAAGGCTTATCATGTTAAGATGAGCACCTGTTGCGTTTGCCAAAAACACATAATATTCATTTTCAACAGCTCTTGTAATTGGAATACTTCTATTTTTATCAATTTTCCATCTGGCTTCCTTAGGATTATAATAATGTGCTGCTAATACAAAAACTCCATCACAGGCATTGTCCTTATATTCTTTGAATATATTATAGAAATTTCTGGTCTCTACAAATGGCTATGCCAAAACGCTTTTGTTTGTACTCAAAAACAAGAGTATCTTTTCCTTCAGAAAATATTTTCATTTCAAGCTCGGTCGGATGCAACTTGTCATATTTTTTGTATCTACCATCGGGGAATATTACTGATGCACGGTTTTTTAATTTTTCACCTTCGAAAAATGGATGACCAATTATACAGCAAATTGAATATTTACTTGCAAGTTGAGAAATTTTATCAATAGCAGATAAAATTAAATCATTCAAAACTCTTGATTTTAGAAGCTGGATATTATAGCCAGTCAGTGCCATCTCAGGAAAGCAGATCAAATCTACCTCTTCGACCTTTGCTTGTTCTAAAAAATTTGTAATTTTGATAAGGTTATTTTCGATACTATTTGATATCTTCATTTGAACAACACCGACTTTCACCTTCTATATCCCCTTCAGCTGTAATTTTTGACTAATTATTATTATATCATTTTTTAGAAAATTACACTACTTTTTCATTTTCACTGTAACTTATAATTGGCTTGATGAAAAGAATATTCTTCTTTTCAGATTTCGCAAGAAAGAATATAATATAAAAGAATGGGAAAATGGATAAGAGTTTTTTAAAAGAGAGGGTGCAAGAATTGAAAGAGACTTATGAAAAATTGTGATAGAAGGTGGCTATCCTTTAGAAGGTGAGGTTGTAATAAACGGTGCAAAGAATGCTGCAGTTGCTGTAATTCCTGCAGCTTTAATGTCTGAGGGAGAAAGTGTTATAGAAAACCTTCCTTTAATTGAAGATGTGTTTGCAATGGATGATATTTTGCTCAAGCTTGGAGCAAAGATAGAATATGACAATCATTCTCTTAAAATAGATGCGAGGAACTTGCACAGCTACATAGCGCCATATGAAAGTGTCAAGAAGATAAGAGCTTCATATTACCTTATTGGAGCACTTCTTACCCGGTTTGGCAAGGCAGAAGTTGCTATGCCAGGCGGTTGTAATTTTGGTTCAAGGCCTATTGACCAGCATATCAAAGGGTTTAGAGCACTTGGTGCAGATGTTAGAATAGAAAACGGTATGATAAAGGCGTATGCAGATAGGCTTGTTGGTACAAAGATATATTTGGATGTTGTATCTGTTGGTGCAACAATCAATCTTATGCTTGCTGCTGTCAAGGCAAAAGGTATAACAATAATAGAAAATGCGGCAAAAGAACCGCATGTTGTTGACACTGCAAATTTCCTAAACAGCATGGGTGCAAAAATTAAGGGTGCAGGTACAGATGTTATCCGAATTGAGGGTGTAGACAGGCTTTATCCAACAAAGTATGCTATTATTCCTGACCAGATAGAAGCAGGGACATATATGATAGCTGCATGCGCAACAAAAGGACATATAGTTGTAAAAAATGTGATTCCTAAGCATTTAGAGTCGCTCACAGCAAAGCTTGTTGAGATGGGTGCAGAGGTTATAACTTATGAAGACAGCATCGAGGTCATTTGCAAGCAAAAGCTAAGAAGTTCAAGCATAAAGACAATGCCATACCCAGGTTTTCCTACAGACCTTCAGCCTCAGATGACAGTGCTATTAAGTCTTTGTAGCGGTACGAGTATTGTGACAGAGGGTGTGTGGGAAAATAGATACCAGTATGTTGATGAGCTCAAAAAAATGGGAGCAAACATTAAGGTTGAGGGAAGAGTTGCTGTTGTTGAAGGTGTAGAAAGTCTTCAGGGGCTGAGGTTGTTGCTGTGGACCTTCGGGCAGGTGCTGCTTTGATTGTTGCAGGGCTTGCGGCTAAAGGAAAAACTGTAATTTACAATGCAAAAAATGTTGATAGAGGGTATGAAAACATAGATTTAAGCTTTCAAAGCTTGGTGCAAAGATTTCAAGGAGGATAAAATTAAAGGGGTAGAATAATAAATGTCAGATAAACTTATTTTCTGTCCGCTGTACAGTGGAAGCAGTGGCAAC
>Ga0073360_146_pt1 | contig 20194 bp, 27 predicted proteins | sample YelNatPosite1Avi_FD_63906 | JGI IMG/M metagenome (GOLD analysis project Ga0073360, IMG submission 63906) | Hot spring thermophilic microbial communities from Obsidian Pool, Yellowstone National Park, USA - site 1 Avi (version 2) (version 2) | ecosystem: Environmental > Aquatic > Thermal springs >... | reverse complement strand
AAGAAAAGATGAGAAGTGATATTGTCAAGAAAGGATTTGAAAAGGCTCCTCAGCGTTCGCTTTTCAAAGCAATGGGATACACTGATGAAGAGATAAGAAGACCACTTATTGCAGTTGTAAATTCATGGAATGAAGTTGTCCCCGGGCACATTCATCTTGATAGGATTGCAGAGGCAGTGAAAGCAGGTATCAGGCTTGCCGGCGCAACTCCAATGGAGTTTAACGTCATCGGTGTGTGTGATGGTATTGCAATGGGTCACATTGGCATGAAATATTCGCTCATCACAAGAGAGCTCATTGCAGATTCAATCGAGGCAATGGTGATGGCACATCAGTTTGACGGCATGGTCTTGATTCCAAACTGCGACAAAATCGTCCCTGGAATGCTCATGGCAGCAGCAAGGGTAAATATTCCAGCCATTTTAGTAAGCGGTGGACCTATGCTTGCAGGAAAGATTGGTGATAAGGTGTGTGACCTTAACTCTGTATTTGAAGGTGTGGGTGCATACTCTGCAGGCAAGATTTCTGAAGAAGATTTATATGCCTTAGAAGAAAATGCATGTCCTGGCTGTGGTTCATGCTCTGGGATGTTTACAGCAAACACGATGAACTGTTTGAGCGAGGCTTTGGGGCTTGCTCTTCCTGGAAATGGAACAATTCCAGCTGTCATGGCAGCACGAATTCGTCTTGCTAAAATGGCAGGAATGAAGATTGTTGAGCTTGTTGAAAAGGATATAAAACCGTCTGATATTTTAACTCCTGAGGCTTTTGAAAATGCCTTAGCAGTTGACATGGCGCTTGGGGGCTCAACAAACACTATCTTGCATCTTCCTGCTATTGCAAATGAAGTTGGAATAAAGTTAAACCTTGATATAATAAACGCTATAAGCGACAGAACACCAAACTTGTGCAAACTTTCACCGGCAGGACAACATCATATCGAGGACCTTTACTTTGCAGGCGGCGTTCAGGCTGTTATGAATGAGCTGTCAAAAAAGGGGTTGATCCACTTACATCTTATGACAGTTACAGGCAAAACAGTTGGTGAGAATATTAAAGATGCAAATGTTAAGAATTACAATGTCATAAGACCAATTGACAATCCATATTCTGAAACAGGCGGGCTTGTGATTGTGAGGGGTAACCTTGCACCGGATGGTGCTGTTGTCAAAAAAAGTGCTGTGCCGCCAAAGTTATTGAGGCACAGAGGACCTGCGCGCGTGTTTGAGAGTGGTGAAGAGGTGTTTGAGGCAATCTTGAAAGGGAAGATCCAAAAAGGAGATGTTATTGTTATAAGATATGAAGGGCCAAAGGGCGGACCTGGTATGAGAGAAATGCTATCTCCAACATCGGCACTGGCAGGAGTTGGGCTAATTGAAGATGTTGCACTGATAACTGATGGCAGATTTTCTGGGGCGACAAGAGGTGCATGTTTTGGTCATGTATCGCCGGAGGCAGCAGAAAGGGGACCAATTGCAGTGGTTCAAGATGGGGATATGATTTCAATTGACATAGAAAACAAAACTCTTACATTAGAGGTGCCTGAAGAGGAGATCAAAAGAAGACTTGAAAGTCTTGGGCCATTTGAGCCAAAGGTAAAAAAAGGGTATCTTTACAGATACTCAAAGCTTGTCAGATCTGCTTCTACCGGTGCTATACTTGAATAAAAAATCTTATGTGGGGGTTGTTGGGTTTTGAAATTGACAGGAGCAGAGATTATAATCGAATGTTTAAAAGAACAGGGAGTAAATGTCATCTTTGGGTATCCGGGCGGTGCTGCTCTTAATATATATGATGCTCTTTACAAACATCAGAATGAAATAAAACATTATCTAACATCGCATGAACAGCACGCATCCCACGCTGCAGATGGATATTCAAGAGCATCCGGAAAGGTTGGTGTGGTTTTTACTACCTCAGGACCTGGTGCAACAAACATTGTGACAGGTATTGCAACAGCGTACATGGACTCTGTGCCGGTTGTGGCAATTACTGGTCAGGTGCCAACTAATTTGCTTGGTAAAGATTCTTTCCAAGAGGTCGATATTACAGGTATTACCATGCCAATTACAAAGCACAATTTCATTGTCAAGGATGTCAATACACTTGCAGATACCATCAGACGTGCGTTTGAGATCGCGCAAAGTGGAAGACCGGGACCTGTTTTGGTTGATGTGTGCAAAGATGTGACAGCAGCATATGCTGAATATGAAAAAAAAGAGCCAAAGAAAATCAAGAAAAAAGTTTTTGCAACACAAGAGGAGATTGAAAAGGCAATTGAGCTTATAAATTCAAGTCAAAGACCTTTTATCTGCTCAGGTGGCGGTGTTATTTCATCAGAAGCATCTGAAGAGCTTATTGAATTTGTGGAAAAAATAAACGCACCTGTTGCAACAACCCTTATGGGTGTTGGAGGTTTTCCGTCAACGCATCCGAACTATACAGGACTTGTTGGGATGCACGGCACACGTGCTTCTAACTATGCAGTGTCACACTGCGACCTTTTGATTGCTGTTGGTGCAAGGTTTTCAGATAGGGTAATAAGCAAGGTTGACAGATTTGCACCAAATGCAAAGGTTATTCACATTGATATTGACCCAGCTGAGATTGACAAAAACGTCAGCACTGATATTGCACTTGTTGGCGATGTGAAACAGATATTGAAAATATTAATTGAGAATATTCAAAAGAAAACAAATACAGAGTGGATAGATATGATTTACGAGTGGAAGAAAAACTATCCTTTAAGTTATCCTGAGGATGGAAAACTTCATCCACAGTATATTGTGGAAAGGATTTCTGCTCTTACAAACAACGATGCAATAATCACAACAGAGGTTGGACAAAACCAGATTTGGGCAGCACAATTTTACAAATACCAAAGACCAAGACAGTTTATTTCCTCTGGTGGTCTTGGCACCATGGGCTATGGCTTTGGTGCGGCAATTGGAGCAAAGATAGCAAGGCCGGACAAAGTAGTCATTGACATTGCAGGTGATGGCAGCTTTAGAATGAACTGTGGTGAGCTTGCAACAGCTGTGCACTACAATATTCCTGTTATAGTTGCTCTGCTTAACAATGGCGTTTTAGGAATGGTTCGCCAGTGGCAGGACCTTTTCTATGGCAAGAGATTTTCACAGACAACCTTGGACAGGCCGCCAGATTTTGTAAAACTTGCAGATGCATACGGTGCACTTGGTATCAGAGTTACATCACCAGATGAGGCTGACAGGGCTATTTTAAAAGCGTTAGAATCAGGAAGACCAACTGTGATTGACTTTGTAATTGACAAAGACGAAAAAGCACTGCCAATTGTTCCACCCGGTGCGCCAATTGATGAGATTATTGATTAGAAAAGACCAGTAAATGGAGTATGATTTTTTACAGCGTTTTTTGTATTAATTATTATTACTAGGAAAAAGTACTTTTAATGAGATAGAAGTATTTTTATTTGTTTTATATTTATTATATTTAAACACAATAATAACATACAAATACAAAAGAGAATAAATATATTAAAATGTAAAGTTAGAAAATCAAGTTCAAAATAAAAATAAAGATAAGAGGGGCATTTCACAAAAAATTTGAAAAGCCCCTCTTTTAACTATTAAATATCGAGGTTGTTGAATAAAAGAAATAACCATATAAAGTAAACATAGTAACAAATGAAAAAAAGCGCCTTGTGTTATAATTTGATTTAAGAGAAGACCACAACAAAGTACAAGAAGGTTGATAAATATGAATAACGACTTTTTTGATGATGATGTTATTATTGATCTTGGGGTTAGTGAGGACCAGATAATTATTGATTTTCTCGGGTATGATCTTGAGGCATGTGAAAGCTTAATTAGAATATATCAAGGATGAGCCTAGGAGATTTAGTTCCGTAAAAGAATTTTTATTAGCCAAGGAATGTCCATTATTTTTTGGCTTATGTCCACATAATAAAAAAGAAAGAGATACTCAGTATAATAGATTAGAATGCTGGAAATTGCCTATTAAAGCATTTGATTTAAATAGGCTATATGATAGACAATTAGACTTCAAAAAGATTCTTGCAAGGGTTGCTAGTCCTAGTGTATGTCAAAATTGTGGCAATACACACCTAAGAGTTGCTTTTGGAAAGAAGAAGAATGTTATGCATGGTAACTATACATTCACATTTGATAATATACTTTATTTAATTTGTGACAAGTGTAAAGAGAAGTATATATCAGATCAGGACAGTAAAGCTATGGATGTAATTATGAATACAATAGATTCAATGGATGAGCATTTAAACACCAATAACTTTACTGTGCTGTTTCCTTATGATAAGCTTGGCGAGGAATTTTTATCAAAGCACACTCCTTATATTAAGGCATGTGTAAATAATAGTGTTATTGATTTGCGTGATATAACCTTTGTAGTTGAAGAAGAACATGATATATACCCAGAAGATATGGGTGATGGAGAAGATATAGTTTATGATGATTAATATAATTGCACAAAATAAATTTTTTGTGCAATATAGAGAATATAAGCTAATAGGTACTGATCAAATTCAGTACCTATTAGTTATTATTGTTTGAAATAGAATTTTTCAAGTTCAAAGAAGCATTCTTTAGTTTTTTCGTTTGATGATGTAGAAAATGAGAGGTTTGAGAGGCTTGTAAAGAAGGAGAGGACAGAGAAATTTATGAAGGTTTTAAGAGATAGGGAGGGTTTACTTGATGAGTTTGATGGAGAGTTTTGGAATATGGTAATTGAGAAAGTTAAGGTTTATGTAGATGGGAAGATGGTATTTTTAAGGATGGGGTGGAGGTTGAGTGGGTAATTGAGTAGAGAATGTAGGTATATATCTGGATATAGAAAATTGAATATCATATATTGTCGAAAGGGTTTACAAAATATTCAAAAGTAGTAGAATAAATATTAGCTTTTATATTTAGGTCTGTTGCCTATACTTTGTTAACTATCAATGTATTGGAGGGTTAATATTGGCTCTTTTTAGAATGATTAAATATCACAAGCAACAATACCCAAGTGGAATACCGTTGAATATAGAAGAAGTAGCGGGACATTTTGACATTATGTCGGTAAATGCAACTATGGATTATTCTCTTCATACTGAATATAGTTACGGTAAGAGAAAATTTACTAATAGAAGTTTAAAGGGACTAGATATAATAATTTCATCCAATAAAGATGGTGTTCCACAATTATGGAAATCTGAATTTTGGGCAGAACAATTTGCCGAGTTTATTTTAAGAGAAACAAATGGATTGTTAGAACCGAAAGTAATTGAAATACACCCACCGTTTGATGATTATATTGAAAATATAAAAGAATTTATTAACATATATAAAGTATTTGAAGATGTAATAAAAAATAAGTATCCTAAAACAGAAATTCACATTGAAAATCGTTGCGGGTCTGTATATAGTGGAGGAAAGTTTTTAATTTCTAATTTATTTCAGATTATTGAGTTATGTGAAAATATAGAAAAGGAAAATTTGAGGTTAAAAATTGCATTAGATATACCTCAATTGTATACTGCACATAATGTAACTCCCAGCAAAAAATATCTTATATCGGAGCTATTAAATGATTTAAATTGTTGTAGAGAATATATCGGTAGTGTTCATCTGTGGGGTAAAAGCTTAGCTAAAAATGGTAGAAGAGTTGCTCACTATGGAGATTTTAATACATATTTTAATAATGATTTGCATTTGAAAAATGATTTTTTATCAGCTTTAGGTTGTTTATTTAATGATAATGTGTGCAGAAATTTAGTACTTGAGGTTAATAGTGGCAATAGTGACATGTTATCAATTATTAATGATTTGAGTATAGCAGGCTTTCAATATATTTAAAAGCAAAAAAAAAGAATTGTCTGATAATAAATTTTATATCAGATATAAAACACTAGTAAAATATAATCGAGGATATTTCAAAATATATAAAAATGACATAATGGGTAAAAAAATCCCCCTTGTGATATAATTTTAATTTGTAAAAACCAAACCAACGCACAAGGGGGTTATTATTCTGTGAAATTAAAATCATTAACAGGTAAAAAACTAAGTGAACTGAAGTTTTATTTTAAAAGCCAAAATAGGGGTGAAAATATAGATGTTACCCACTATATAAAGTTTGGAGATTATTTTTTTAGAAACTCTTATAATGTCTAATTAAGTCACGATATATAGAGTTGAGAGGTGAACAAAATGTCAATCATAAATTCTGTAGAAAATTTTGTAGATAGAGCCTCTTACGCTCTAAAACAGGGAATAAAAGAGAAATAAATTCTTGGACAGGTGATGTTGGCAGTTGGATATCTCATGGAGCGTCTGGAGCATAGGGTGCAGCAAAAGCAGCAGTTGCTATATATAAGGCAGAAACGACAGGACTTCGTTTTGCGGCAGAAAAAACAGCAACTGCAATTGCTACAAAAGTTGCTGAAAAAGCTATTGTGAAAGGTATAGCTGAGTTTATTGGTGGACCTATAGCATGGGCTCCAGATATATATCATATTATTCATGGAACTGTTGTTGGCTGGAAAGCTTATGGCAAATAAATTTTTTGGAAAGGAATGTAATAAAGAATGATTAGAATAAAAAATGGAGCATGGTTTTTTACCGTATTTATGATACTGATTGCTATAGTATGGAAATATATCAAGGGTAGAAAGCTAAGCGAAGATTTAATAGAATATTATATACCAGCCTTTTTACTCTTTTTAATTTTAGGGATATTAGATTTATTTAACTTAAATAAAGATACTTTTAATATTATTGCAATATGTTTATTTGCTTTGTATTTAATGTATTTAATTGCAATGATGTTACAAAAACACAAAAGGCAAAGTTAAAAAAGCAACATTTAAAATAAAATTAAAAAATAAAGACAAAAGGGGCTTTTCACAAAAATTTTGAAGAGGGGTCTGTAAATAATTTTGTGTATTTAAATTGAACCATCCCTCTTGGTAAGAAATCATTCAAGATAATCCTGTCTACCTTCTATTTTTTAGTATTACCATTTTAAAAATTTTTATGCATAAATTTTTTAAAAGCTGGACAAAATTTAATACTGGGATATATTGCTCTGATTTTTCTGGTTCTAATTTGTTTTAGATTGCTTCCATGGAAGCAATCTAAAAGCGAACTGAAGTTTGTTATTAATTTATATATCCACTTAAACGTTCTGGATACATTATCAAAAGCTGATTTAATATTATATCCCAATTTCTGTACCTCTGTGTCCACTTTCTTACAACATTTTTTGTTGCAAGATAAAGCATCTTCTCTAACGCTGTATCGTTTGGAAATACTGATTTTGCTTTTGTCACTTTTCTAAATTGTCTGTGAACTCCTTCTATGATGTTTGTTGTATAAATTATCTTCCTTATCTCTGGGGGAAACTTAAAAAACGAAGTCAGTAGCTCCCAATTGCTTTCCCAACTCCTGAACGCATAAGGATACTGTTTCCCCATTTTTCTTTTACCTGATAAAAATTTTCCAGTGCTTCTTCTTCATTAGTTGCCTGATATACTTTTTTAAAATCCTTTGAAAATTCTTTTATATGCTTGTATGAAACATATTTGAATGAGTTGACTTGACTGATGAATAATACACCTTTGAATATCGCTTTTTGGGAACACTGCTTCTATTGCTTCTTTTAAACCAGTAAGGCCATCAACACAAAACAGTAATACCTCTTCTACTCCTCTTGTTTTCAGGTCATTCAAAACACCCAACCAGAATTTAGAGCTTTCACTTTCTCCAATCCATATCCCTAAAACATCCTTATATCCCTCAATGTTAATTCCTAAAACAACGTAAGCAGCTTTGTTTACAATCCTGCCTTCATCTTTTATCTTGTAATGAATTGCATCCATAAAGATAAACGGATATATCTTTTCTAATGGTCTGTTTTGCCATTCTCTTATCTCTGGTATTATTTTTTCTGTAATTTTGCTTACCATCTCAGCAGATACTTCAATATCATAAATATCTTTTATTTGCTCATGAATGTCTCGTGTTGCTATTGCTCAGGAATATAAAGCTATTATTTTATCTTCAATTTCAGAGATATCTCTTTTATATTTGGGAATTATCTTGGGTTCAAATTCGCCTTCTCTGTCTCTTGGTATATCAATTTCCATCTCTCTAAATTTTGTTTTTACAGTCTTCTGAGTATATCCGTTTCGAGAGTTAGTAGTTTGTTTGTTTTTAACATCATACTTTTCATAACCCAGAGTTTCTTCAATCTCTGCTTCTAAAAAACTTTGAAGTACATCCTTAAACAAGTCTTTTAAGCTTTCGTAAATATCACCCACACTCTGAATATTGTTTTTTCTTATAAACTCTAAGAGCTGCTCTTTTGTTAAAACATTTTCCATAACAAAAAACCTCCTTCTTGGATATTTTTGTTTATATTCTGATTCTTACCAAGAAGGAGGTCTTTATACTTTACACAAAATTATTTATAGTCTCTTGAAGAGCCCCTTTTTATTTTACCTGCAAATCCCCTTCAATCAGTATAGACAAAATCTGGTCAATCTCAGCAAAAGCAAGAGCAATGCATGAGTCAGCAGCTCCATAGTAAAGATAGATTTGGTTGTCTTCCACAATTGCTCCACAGGTAAACACAACATTGTTTACATCCCCGATTCTTTCATATACCTCTTGGGGTGATAGCAACCACTCAGGACATCTCTTTTTAACCTTTGCAGGGTTTTCTAAGTCCAAAAGTGCAGCACCAAGCCTGTAAATTGGTCCTGAAGGCATCATCTTAACACCATGGTAGATAATGAGCCAGCCTTCAGGTGTTTTTATTGGCACAGCTCCCGCACCAACCTTAAAGCCGTCCCACCAAGGCCCTCCTTTTTCAACAAGCACAACCTCATGGTTTCCCCAGTGAATTAAATCTGACGAATATGCAATCCAGATGTGTTCGATGTCCCCTGCGACAGGTCTGTGAAGCATGGCGTACCTACCGTTAATTTTTTCAGGAAACAAAACTGCATCTTTGTTGTTGGGAGGATAAATCAATCCCATTTTTTCAACTTTTTTAAAGTTCTTTGTTCTTGCAAGTGCAACTGCAGGACCATAACGAGAGTATGCAGTATAGGTTATATAGTAGTAGTCATCTTCAGGAATATAGGTTATTCGTGGATCTTCGCAGCCAAACTCTTCGTATATGAACACTGTGGGTTGGGGATAAATCAGAGGTGACTTTTCAATCTTCCAGTTAGTTTTACCATCGCTACTGCGTGCTACAGTTAAATGTGATTTCCCCTGTCTGTCTTCAACTCTCAAAAGCAGTAGGTACTCATTTTTATACTTTATAGCGCCTGCGTTGAAGACTGCGTTTGCTGAATACGGTATATCATATACTGTGATTATTGGATTTCCACTGTAGCGCGTAAATATGTCCTTTTTTGCAAAGACCTTTTTCATATTAAAATCCCCCCACAAATAAAATTATTTATACATTGAAATATACCACATTTGATATTGAATAATTACAAAAAAATTATGTAAAATATCTTTGGAAATCTGTCAAGGGAGTCAAACAGGTTTTTGAGAAAGAGGTGAAAAAGATAAAATGAGAACATACAGAAAAGAGCTGTGGTTTGAAATACCAACAAGAAGAGCATTTGTAAACATCACAGACACTCTTCAAAAGTGTGTTGATGAAAGTGGTATAAAAGAAGGGCTTTTACTTTGCAATGCCATGCACATAACAGCAAGTGTGTTTATAAACGACGATGAGCCAGGTCTTCACAAAGATTTTGAAATCTGGCTTGAAAAGCTTGCACCTGAAAAACCTTATTCTCAGTACCACCACAACGTCGGTGAAGACAATGCAGATGCCCACCTTAAAAGAACTATCATGGGAAGAGAAGTTGTGATTGCTATAACAAATGGCAAACTTGACTTGGGTCCGTGGGAACAGGTGTTTTATGGAGAGTTTGATGGAAAAAGAAAAAAGAGAGTACTTGTGAAAATTATTGGGGAGTAAGGCAATGTCATGTTTTGATCATAGGTGGTGGATAGTATTTGTGGGTTACTGGTGTTTTGTGACGATATTAACCTTTGTTGTGTTAGAAGCTAAGAAATCAGAAAAGAATATAATGGGACATTTGCCAAAACAAATTCAATGAATGCTTGGGATATAATAAAAAAAGCAATATAGCAAAGCTCAAATCCTTCATAGGATAAATTATTTCAAAATTTTTTAATACATAAAAGATAACGGCTGCAAGCCTCGAAAGTACTTATCCAGGTCTGAGTCATAGCTTATGCATTTATAACACTTAGGAATTTAAAAATTTTTTCAACAAATACGTGTAAAGATCTACACAAAACCCTATCGACAAATATGCATAAATACTGCGTTGTTTGTTAATAAAATTCATTAAAGGTTGGGATAACCTCCAAATTACAAATTGAAGGAGTATGGAAATATTTCAATAAGCTTTATTACATAAGTGAAAAAAATAGGAATTGAATTTTGGATTTTGAATTTCGCAAAATACAGTTTAAACAAACTTTTTTGAGAGGGGAGTTGCTAAGAACTTGTCATCTAAAATAAACAAGATTTCTTTAGTCATACTTTTGGTTGTTGATCCACTGCTATTGCTATTTTCATATTATATTTTTGCTGGCTTAGGAAATTACCCTATTGTAAACATTCTTGTGGGATACATTATCTGTGTTTTGCTCATAGGTATTCCTGTTGTCTTTATCGCAAGACTGAGTGCAAGAAAAGTGGAACTTGATTCAGGGTACAACCTGCCTGTATTTTTATCTTTTCTTATCTTTTTCGCAAACATCCTTGCTGCAACTTTAGTAGGTATTATTGCATCAAAAATAAAGCCTCTTCCGGAGGATGCACTTGCATTAAGGGCAAGTGGAGCAATAGCTATAAAATATGAATATTATCGCTCTTTTGCTTTTTATATATTCTAAAGTTCTAACTCAGGAGGAATTCACAAAATATGCCGAAAAGACCAAGATTTTGATTTCCACAAAATTAACAGTTGGGGTTTTATCTGTTTCTCTTTGGGTTGGTCCAGTTTTATTGAAATATATAACAATTCGAATTAACCTTGACAATGCCACAAAGATGAATCTTGTCTTAATAAGTGTTTTTGCGAACATATTACTTGCTTTTGTTTTGTGGCTATTAAATAAAAAGATATTGTCAGCAGCACCTGTAATTTCCGGGACATTTTCGAAAGTAGCGCAGGGGGACCTAACCTTTAAGAGTGTTGTTCATTCAAACGATGAATTTGCACAATTAACAACAAATTAATTGAGACTATAGAATCTCTCAAAAATCTTATAACAGGTGTGAAAAGTATGGTAATTAGTTCTATTAAAACATTCGAAAATGCACGGGAAGTTTTCGAAAGACTAAATAAGGATTCTTTTGAAAACGCTAAAGCAATTGAAAAGCAACAATCCGATATTCAGCGAGTAGCAGCTTCAGTTGAAGAAATTAATGCCAACATTGAGGAATTAGCTGCTCAAGTCCAAAGTCTCAGTGATTTAGCATCTACTGTACTTTCAATTTTTCAAGCACTATTAGAGAAATCAGAATTAGGTCAAGTGGCGGTGGAAACTATACTAAAAACGAGCGAAATACTCGTTGAAAAATACAGCAAGTTGAGAGATGGAGTACAGCAACTGGCACAAACAACCCAAAACATTGGCGATGTTGTGAAATTTGTTAGGCAGATTGCTGAGCAAACAAATCTATTGGCATTAAATGCAGCAATTGAGGCTGCAAAGGCAGGAGAAACTGGGAAGGGATTTGCTGTTGTTGCTTATGAGATTAGGAAATTAGCCGAGCAGACCAAAGAATCGACAGCTGTTATAAACCGAACAATTTCAGCTGTAGATTTATATACGAAACAACTCGAAGAACAAATAGCAGTTCTATACCGTGATGTAGAAGAAAACAAGAAGAAATATACTGAACTTTCAGAAGTTTTTTTGACATTATTCAGAGAATCAAGGACTTAACTTCTTCTTGTCGATAATCTTTCAGCTCATTCTGAAGAAGAAGGTGCGTCTGTAGCAGAAATAACTTCGGCAACCAAAGGAGATAGCTGATAGTATTTCGGAGATAAGCGAATTTTCCGAAAAAATAATATCTTCCACGGAGTACAATCTGAGTCAGGCTAATGATTTATCTAAACAGATTTCTGTAATATCAAGCTCGATGGTGCAAATAAGAAATTTGATTGAAAAGTTTAAAGTATAGCAGGTATACCTTTAAATATTTATTGAAACTCGTGAAAAAATAAAATGGTCGCGCAAAAACAATCATTTAATGCAATTGCATATTAACATTGAGTTATTTAGTAAAAATAGAAAGTCAGCTGGTGGTCTTGCCTAACCTGTTTTAATTAGTTATACACTAATTTTACATGTTTTCCTAAAAATTATTTAGCGCAAAAGTTTCCTACAAACTCTTGACACCATTGTGGGAGAGTGAGAGATTGACAATTATTCCTATGTGTATTAAGATACACATAGGGAGGTGTATAAAATGAGGACCAATATTTTTATAGATGAAAATTTATTAAAGAAAGTGATGGAGATTGCTGGGGTAAAAACAAAAAAAGAAGCAGTTGAGATTGCCTTGAGGGAATACTTAGAAAATCACACACGAAAGAATTTGTTAGATTTAAAAGGCAAAATAATGTTTGCAGAAGATTATGATTATAAAAGGATGAGGGCAAGGCAATGATTTTAGTTGACACTTCTGTGTTGATAGACTTTTTTAAGGGAAATACAAACGAAAAAGTAGAAAAGTTTGAATGGATATTGAAAAATAAAATACCATTTGGGATTACTCATTTAATTTACCAGGAGATTTTACAAGGTGCTAAAGATGAAAAAGAGTTTGAGCTGTTGAAGGAATATTTGAGCATTCAACCATTTTATGAATTGACAAAAGGGAAAGAATCGTATGAAGAAGCAGCGCTGCTCTACTTTAAGTGCAAGAAAAGAGGCATAAATCTTAGAAGTACTGTAGATGTGATAATAGCCCAGATAGCTATTGAAAATAATCTTTACTTACTCCACAATGACAGAGATTATTCTAAAATTGCTGAAGTTGAAAATAGATTAAAAGAGTATTGAATGTAATAACATTTCCGGTTGACAATATTCTTTTGTTTTGTTAATATTAATGAGGCAAATTTAAAAAATTGAATATGGTGAATATGATAAGGTTATCCTTATCAAGAGAGGTGGAGGGAAAAAGGCCCGATGAAACCCGGCAACCGGCAAAGCTTTTGGCTTTGCAATGGTGCCAACTCCGTCAGAAAGCAAAATATCTTAGCTTTCTGAGAGATGAGGATAAAACTTTTACAAAAGAAAGTTTTGCCTCTTCTTTTCAGAAGGGGCTTTAAATTTTTTGGTATTTTTAAAAAATAAAGAGTTTTTATTTTACTTAAAAGGAGGTAAAAGGGCAAATGAGAAAGCTATTTACATCCGAATCAGTAACAGAGGGTCATCCTGACAAAATCTGTGACCAGATTTCAGATGCTGTGTTGGATGCTATATTAGAAAAAGACCCATACGCAAGGGTTGCATGTGAGGTTGCAGTTACAACAGGTCTTGTTTTGGTTATGGGTGAGATAACAACAAAATGCTATGTAGACATACCAAAGATAGCAAGGGATACAATAAGAGAGATTGGCTATACACGTGCAAAATATGGATTTGATGCTGACACATGTGCTGTTATAACATCAATTGACGAACAGTCACCTGACATTGCAATGGGTGTTGACAAAGCTTTAGAGGCAAAACTGGGTGAAATGACAGAAGATGAGATAGAGGCAATTGGTGCAGGGGATCAGGGTATGATGTTTGGATTTGCATGCGATGAGACACCGGTTTTGATGCCAATGCCAATCTATCTTGCACACAAGCTTGCAAGAAGACTTGCTTATGTGAGAAAGGAAGGTATTCTGCCTTATCTTCGTCCAGATGGCAAAACTCAGGTCACAGTTGAGTATGAAGATGACAGACCTGTTCGTGTTGACACGGTGGTTGTATCCACACAGCACAGCCCCGATGTTACACATGCTCAGATAGAGGCAGATGTTATTGAGCATGTTATAAAACCTGTTATTCCAGAGGGAATGCTTGACAAGAACACAAAGATTTTTGTAAATCCTACAGGAAGATTTGTGATTGGTGGACCTCAAGGCGATTCAGGACTTACGGGAAGAAAAATTATTGTTGACACATATGGTGGATATGCACGCCACGGCGGTGGAGCTTTTTCTGGTAAAGACCCGACAAAGGTTGACCGCTCGGCAACATATGCTGCAAGGTATGTGGCAAAAAACATTGTGGCGTCAGGACTTGCTAAAAAATGTGAGGTTCAGGTATCCTATGCGATAGGTGTTGCAAGACCACTTTCAATCAGGGTTGACACATTTGGCACGGGTAAAATCAGTGATGAGAAGATTGCTGAGATTGTAAAGAGAGTATTTGATTTGCGACCTGCTGCAATAATCAGAGACTTGGACTTGAGACGTCCTATCTACAAACAGGTAGCAGCATATGGACATTTTGGGAGAGAAGATTTGGACCTTCCATGGGAGAGGACTGATAAGGTTGATATCATACTCAAAGAAGCTCAAAGCATTTAAAATCTAAAAGAGAGTAGTTCTAACTTTTTGAAAGCTTTAATAATGTTTATTAGAGCTTGTTTTGTATAAATTTAAAACTGCAAATGGACAGGAAAAATGTAAATGTTTCCCTTTATCAATATATATGGATCATAGTGAAATCTTTGTTCATGGTTTGTTTGCTAATATTTGTTATATCAATTTTTGTAATGTATTTTTCTATGCCAGACAAGATTGCACTTTTTCTTACACTGTTTTCTATGTTTGTAGGGATAGCATTTTCTGGGTATGAGGCAGCAGCTTTGTCACAGAACAGAAAAAAAGTAGCAGCGTTTTTGGTTTCATTTTTTGTTGCAGGTATACTTTTTATCTTAAGCATTGTGATTAAAAAAAATTTTAGTGTTTCAAAATACCACTTGTGTATAATTCTCACTGGTCCTGTGTTGGGATTTTTAATAGGAGCGCTTAGTTCAAACAAAGTAAGAAAAACAAGGGTAAAGAGAAGGTGAAATTAGGTAAAGTTTTCTTTCCCCTTTTGCTAAAAAAGCGAAAGGGGATTTATTTTTTTGCCTTTGAGTTCATTATGATATATAATAAATTCAAGGAAAAAATTAATCTTTTTGGGGGAAAAGATGATGAGACAAAAAATTGCATATCTTATCAGCACTCTTTTTACAGTTCCTATGGTAGCACTACTTGTTTTTACTATCATGTGGGTTGATAATAGCGAAGAAAACTTTAACGGGAATTTCTACTACTATCTAAATTCGATATTCTTTTTCACCATAGTTCCCCTTTGTGCATACATTGTTGCAAGAAGTTTTCCAAAGTTTAAGGCCGGGGGAAGAGAGGTTGAGAGAAAACTTGCGTTTGTGTTCGGAATAGTTGGGTATGTGCTTGGAAATATAAGTTTAATGTTTATGAAAAAACCAACAAGGGCCATGATAGGACTTTATTTATCATATCTTATCTCAGCCTTGATTTTAGCGTTTGTAAACAAGGTGTTGAGATTCAAAGCAAGTGGTCATGCATGCGGAATAACCGGCCCGATTGTTGCAATAAACTTTATTGCGGGAATAAAGATGATCTATTTGGCTTTGCTCATTCCTCTTGTCATGTGGTCAAGACTTGTACTCAAAAGACATGATTTAAAACAGCTTCTGGCAGGTGCTACCACCTCCTTTTTTGTAACGCTCATAATAATGATTTGGATATACTGAATTTGTGCTAAGTTATTCTCTGCACTGAGGGGGCTTTTTTGAAGCATGATTTTTCAGAAGAAAAGATGGATTTTAAAAGATAGTAGCAACCTTGAAAATATAGATATTGAAATTGATGGCAAAAAAATAAAACCTCAAATTATAAAGGTTTTGAACAATAGGGGTGTGCAAGAAAGAGAAGAAATAGAGAGGTTTTTAAATCCTTCCCTGAAGAATCTTCACAATCCCTTTCTTTTGAACGATATGAAAGAGGCAGTTAAAATTATAAGTCAGGCTATTTTGCACAAAAGCAGAGTATTGATATATGGTGATTATGACTGCGACGGGGTTACAAGTACATATCTGCTTTATTCAAACTTGAGAAATTTCTTGCCCACAACCTATTATATTCCTAATAGATTTAAAGATGGGTATGGACTTAATCTTGATGTTTTAAAGAAACTGGAAGATAAATTTGATGTATTGATCACTGTCGATACAGGTACCAGTAACCACAATGAGGTAAAGTATCTCAAAGAAAAAGGGAAAACGGTTATAATTACGGACCATCATGAACCCAAAGAAGTTTTACCTGATGCTGATGCTGTGGTAAATCCCAAAAGAAAAGATAGCATTTATCCTTTTAGAGATTTAGCAGGTGTTGGGGTAGCATTTAAGCTTTTACATGCACTCAAAAGCTCAGGGATAAATCTTAAACTATCTGAGTACCTTGATGTTGTCGCAATTGGTACAATTGCAGATGTTATGCCTCTTGTTGATGAGAACAGAGTTTTAGCAAAGTTTGGTCTTAAAATTCTGAAAAATACAAAAAATGTTGGTCTTAAAAAACTCATAGAAGTAGCTGGACTTTCGTCAAAAGAGGAGTTGAAACCCTATGATGTGTCGTTCATAATTGGTCCGAGATTGAACGCTGCCGGGCGAATTTCTGATGCAAATTTGGCTGTATCACTTCTTTTAGAAAAAGATGCTATTAAAGCTGAGAGTATTGCCAAAAAACTTGACGAAGAGAATAGAAAGCGGCAAGAAATAGAGGAAAAGACAATTAAAGAAGCCCAGGGTTTGATTGTTAAGGATAAGAGTATTTTAAAAAAGAAGATATTTGTTCTTAGCAACAGTTCGTGGCATGCTGGAGTTGTTGGGATAGCTTCTTCAAAAATCACAGAAAAGTATTACAGACCTTCTCTTTTGCTTACACTGGCTGACGAGGGCATTTTAAAAGGTTCAGGAAGGTCGATTAAAGGGTTTAACCTATTCGAAGCTCTCAAAAACTGTGCAGAAATTTTGCTCAAGTTTGGTGGGCATGAACATGCAGCAGGTCTTTCACTTCCTGTTGACAATGTTGACAAACTTGACGAGATTTTAAACTCAATCGCTCAGGATTACCATTTTATGATATTCAAACCAGCAATTGAAGTTGACCTTGTACTCTCTTTAAATGAGATTGATGATGAACTTATCGACCAGGTTTATCTTTTAGAACCGTTTGGAGTTGGGAATCCTGAACCTACTTTTTTAATTAAAAATCTTATTGTTGAGAATTTTAGGTTCATGGGTGATGGCAACAAATACTACAAATTTTTTGCTGGCAACTCAACCAAATATGATGTTGTGTGCTTTTCTAACTTGGAAGATGAAGATGAGCTGGTTTCAATGAAAAGGTTGACATTGTATGCAAGCTCGAAAAAAATATTTTTAACAGTGCGAGGAAAAATCAGTTCAATATTATTGACATCTGTGAAAATGTGAGTTTTGGAGTGGTAAAGATCTATATTATAATTTGAAAGCTGTAAGAAATAGCTGCTCAAGCTTTCAGAGGTGTGATGTAAAAATAGGTAGTTTGCAGGATATAGAAGGGAAAAGGTGTATCTTTGTAGCTTTTTGGCCACACATTGTTCTTAACTTTTTAAAATTCTTAAAAGGTGAAGATGTTGATGGTGAATTTTTTGAATTTTTAAACAAACAAGGTAGAATAATTCAACATCAAAGTAGTCTCAAAGAAGTGTATTTTGACGATATCTTTGCAACAAGGCTTGATAAGCTAAATGCCATTATTGAAGAGGCAGATTTGGTTGTTGCTCTTGATATGCCTTCTTATCAGTATGTCAAAAACTTTTATCAAGATATTAACACTTATTTGATTGATCTTGATAACAAATTTAATGATTTTTCGTTACAAATAAATGAAGAGTGTGTTAATGTCTATAAGACGTTAAGAGAATGTGAGTTTATATCTTACAATTTTTCGGTATATATGAATCAGACCCATTTTTGAAGGTAGTAAAACTGCTTTTTATTGTCCAAATGTTTGAAGAGGCAGGTCTCATTTTAGCAGATGTTACTCATGAGGGGATTGAGGTAAAAGAGTTTTATAAAACACAAGAAAAGGTAAACCTAAAATCCACAAAGGTGTATAATTTTTATAAGATTTTAAAAATATAAAAGTGAAAAGGGGGAGTTTTGTTGAATGTAAGCGTTTATGATTTTATATGGCTTGGGATTGCTCTTGCGTTTTTGATTGCTGACACATTTATAGGCTTTGTTTTATTCCCAATTTATATATCAGCCTTTGCTGTTTTTATTATTGATTTATTTATAAACAATATTGCACTTGAAGTAGTGATATTTATTGTTCTAGCAGTGAGTATTTTTTTGATTTCTAAACCCAAGATAAAAAGGTTTCTTCAAAACATGCCAAGGATAGAAAATAAAAGTTTTGTTTCTGTTGGTGATGAATTTTTTGTTGAGGAAGTATCTGAAGATGGATATTTTGGTAAGATAAAAAAAGATGGGATATTTTACAATATTACAAGTTCAAAAAAGCTTGAAAAAGGTGATAAAGTCAGGGTCATTAAGGTAGATGGGCTTAAGATATTTGTTGAAAAAATTGAAAATGAGGTATAAGGAGGGGAAATACAAATGTCAGCAGTTGGCTGGGTAGTACTTGTATTAGGCTTATTTTTGATATTTTTCTTTTCGAGCATAAAGGTTGTTCGAACAAAATATTGTTATGTTGTAGAAAGAATTGGACAGTTTCACAGGGTTTTGGAACCAGGTGTTCACATCATCATTCCGTTTATTGATAATGTCAGAGCAAAGGTCAATATGCAGGAACGAATTCTTGATGTTCCACCGCAGGATGTTATTACAAAAAGATAATGTGAGAATAAAGATTGACTCTGTTGTGTTTTTTGAGGTATTTGACGCAAAGATGTGTACTTACAACATTCAGAACTATCAGGCAGCGATTATGTAATTCAGTGCTTACAAACCTCAGAGATGTTGTTGGTAACATGACACTTGACGAAATATTTTCATCAAGAGAAGTGATTAACTCAAGACTCACATCTGTATTGGACCAGATAACAGATAATTATGGTGTTAAGGTTAAAAGGGTTGAAATAAAAGATATTATTCCGCCAGCAGAAATTACTCAGGCAATGGAAAAACAGATGAAGGCAGAGAGAGACAAAAGAGCGATGATTTTGGAAGCAGAAGGTGTAAGAGAAAAGTGAGATAGCTAAAGCAGAAGGTTATAAGCAAGCGCTAATTAAAAGGGCTGAAGGTGAGAAACAGCAAAAAGATTTTGCAGGCAGAAGGTCAGGCTCAGGCAATAGAGATGGTAGCTAAGGCTCAGGCAAATGCTATTGCATATGTTAACAGAGCAATAAAAGAGAGTGGTACAGATGCTGTAGTGCTTGCAATGAGGCAGATTGAAGCTGCAATTGAGATTGCTAAAAATCCGGCAAATAAAGTATATATTCCAACAGATGCATTCAAAAAAATCTTGGAACTCTCATTGGTGCTTCTGAGCTTATAAGAACAAATGATAATCCAAACTCTCAATCATCATCACAATAAAATAATGATAAGAAGGTGGCAAAACAAAAGATGAGAAATGTATATGAATATTGCATATGAACTTGCTAATGCTTTAAAGGAGTCGAGTGAAGTTAAAAGATTTAAAGCTGCGAAAGAAAAGGTTGAAAAAGATGAAAAACTAAAACAAATGATTTCTGATTTTAAAAAAGAAACAATTTGAGCTTGAACAAAAGCGTTTGAAAGGTGAGGAAATTACGAGTTCTGACGTGTACTCCTTACAGCAGCTTTATCAAATAATCTCTTGAATCCTGATATAGAAGAATACCTTTCTGCTGAGATGATGCTGCAAAGATAATTGCTGACATTTCAAAAAATCATTGTCGACAGTATTGAACTTAAAGATGAGCTTTTGGGGGATTTGCAGATATAAATAAGTAAAAAAACAAAAGTGAGGGGATTTGTTCGAAGATGGCAGATAGAAATAATTTATGATTACAAAAAGGAAAAG
>Ga0073360_145_pt1 | contig 20499 bp, 19 predicted proteins | sample YelNatPosite1Avi_FD_63906 | JGI IMG/M metagenome (GOLD analysis project Ga0073360, IMG submission 63906) | Hot spring thermophilic microbial communities from Obsidian Pool, Yellowstone National Park, USA - site 1 Avi (version 2) (version 2) | ecosystem: Environmental > Aquatic > Thermal springs >... | reverse complement strand
TGGCAAGTTTGTAGTGTGTTTGGTTGAGATTGATGACTGTTCTGGGTTTATAAAGGATGAAAGTGATAGTGAGTATGCCTCTTGTGACCCTTGTTGTCACAAATGTTTTGGATGAACTTTTAGATACAAATAACTTCAAACATTGGGATGTCTTATTTTCAAGGACAAGGCTAAGTGTTATTGTGGAGATTAAAGATAGTTTTGAGGAAAGTCTATCAAAGCTTACAAGCTTATATGAAGACATGATTGAGTTTTTGGAGAAAAACTTTTCTATATTTATCTCTGTTGGTATAAGTGGAGAGGTATTGGGCATAATAAATTTAAAATTTGCATACGAGCAGGCAGAAAAGGTTCTCGGCTTGAAATTTGTAAAACCTAACATGAAGATTTTCAAGTTTTCTGAGCTTTCTCAAGATATAACTTCAGAGAAAGAATTTTTGCCCAAGGACATTGAAAACAGGATTATAAATTCTGTGAAAGAAGGAAAAGTAGAAGGGATTTATGAGGGGTTTGAAAATATCCGCAGCCATATCACAGCTGCGAATTCTCCTCACATGGCAAAGATGATACTTATATATCTCTACGGACTGTATTATCAACTTTTGAATAGTATTCCAAACACAGTTGGAGAAAAACAAAAACCTGAGCCAGAAAAAGTAATGCGGTTAATCATTGATGAAAAAAATCCAAAAAAAGTTCTTCAGGCGTTGCAAGAAGATTACAGAATTTTGGCTGAAAGTGTGATAGTAAATAAACAGAAAATGGGCAATGACTTGATTTCAAATATTTTGGAGTATATTCACCAGCAATATTCAAGCTCAGAGATATCACTTTCAACAATTGCAGATAAGTTCAATATAACTCCGCAGTATCTTTCAGCAATATTCAAAGAAAAGACTGGACAGAACATAAGCGACTATATCCAGAACCTGAGAATGAACAGAGCAAAAGAACTTCTTCTGACAACCGACTATCCAGTGTCTCAGATTGCGAAGATGATAGGATATACAGAGGTAAGTGGGTTTACCAAGGCTTTCAAAAAGTTTGAAGGTGTATCTCCCAACAAATTCAGAGAGCTTAATAAATAGCAATAAAAAAGAGCGGGAGGGAGAAGATAATGTTACTTCTCATCCCGCTCAATTTTTTAACTTAGGTTTAGTTTATTGCCGGGGGTTTATAAAATACTTTTAAGTTTAGCAATTCTTTTTTCTCTGTCTTTTACAAACTTTTCAATGCCGCTGTAAATGCTATCACAATCTAAGTGGGCTTCTTTTAAGATTTCATCAACTGTTCCACCTGTTCGCCACTGATTATCCCAGTCACTTGAAAGAGAATATTCTTCAGATACCTTAGAGAATATCCAGTCGTGCATGAGCTTTTTGCTCTCATTTGTTATTACCATTGAATCCATCCAGTCTTCAAGGGGCAGCACTTTGTTTCTGTACTCTTCTTTCTGCATCATGAAAAGTTCAAAGCTTGGTGCAGCAATTATCTTGAGATTAAAATCTTTTCTGAGCTGTGGCAAAAGCTTTATTAAATTGTATGTTGTGCTTGTACCCCTGACTATTATTGTTCCATCCTTTCTTCTATTCGGATCAAAATCATTTATGATGTAAGCTCCTTTTGCAGCTTCAAAATGTGAAGGAATTCCAAGAGCGTTTCTATCCGGGATTTCAATTGGTGGTCTTGTAAGGTGCAATGCTATATTGTTTATGTCAGTTGCAAGTGCAGCAGCAAGCAAAACCGGTACTTCATTGTGTTCCCACGGATAAAGATTTATAATCTTTCCTTTCGGTAAAAGTTGTAAAACTCCTGGTTCAAAAATTCCAAAATGCGTTCTTGAATCTTCTGCAGTCTCTGGTCCAGAATGACCGGCAACCCAGATAACTTTACCAAACTTTATTGGTGAGTCCTGGGCCATCTGCGAAAAAAGCCTTATTGCCCCATATTTGAGATACATAAACGACCCATATGTTGATGTTATAGCCCAAAAACCGTTGAAATCTTCATATGGATTTTTGCTTAAGTTTACAGTTGCTAAACCTGCACATACACCGGCATTTAAAAACTCTGTAATTGCAGATGGCAAGATTGCTCCGTTTACATTCTTTTCCCTGTCATACACTCCAAACCCGGCAAAATCATCTTTTCCAAGTCCAAATCCGTGGAGATTTGTAGACTCCTGTAAGGTCGGCAGATGTTGCAACAAAAAGAGGTCTTCCATACTTTCTGCCGATTACGCCGTTTATATACATTCCCCATTTTGCTAAAGCTGCTCTGTTTGGGACATTTTCGCCCGGCTTTGCAAAAAGCCAATCAGGATAGTTTTTGTAATCATAAATAGCCGGGTCTTTATATGGATTCTGGTTTAGAACAAATGTCGAAGGTGCATCTTTTGGCAGAGCTTCTGCAATCTCAACAAGTGTGTCTGTGATATACTTCAAAAGCTTTTCATCTGATGTAAGCACTCTATTTATAATTTTGAGATTTTCTTCCCATTGCTTTCTTTCTTCATACGGGTCAGATGGCGCAGGTTTTCCAAAACCTATAAACTCAACTCCATACTTTTCCATGAAAGGTTTTCTTGTTTCCCAGAAAATCTCTGAGTTTTTCTTGTGCGGCACTCCATGTGATTTGTTGTCATATACTCCATATTCATATCCTTTTTTGGTCTTAAACCACATGAGATTAGGAATATTATCATTTGCTTCTTCAACCGCTTTTTTGATTGTGTTATAGACGTCCTGCCAACTGTGACCATTCATTGTTCCATGAACTTTCCAGCCGTGAGCAGAAAACCATTCATCCGGTGTACCGTACACAACCGAAGAAAAAGGTCTGTCATCTATTCCAAAATCGTTCCAGTCCAAAAGCCAGAAAAGATTTCCAAGTCCGTATGCCCATGCACCGTTTTGAGACTCATGAGTTGCACCAGCTGTAAGTGCTCCTTCTCCTTCAATCAAAAAAACCTTTACATCCTGAAGTCCTGCTTTTTTAAGTGCTAAAGCTTGCCCTACAGATGCAGGAAGACCATGTGCAGAAGGTCCTGTGTTGAATTTTAAAAGCAATGTTTTTCCACTTGACTCTGCATGACCGGGTAAGCCTTTATTGTACCTGAACGTTAATAAGTCATAGTATCTTACAAGTTTATCTTCATCAATTAGATATTTTGCATCTTTTGTTTGCTTGTACATTTCGTCAAAGGCATCGCCAATGACAGAAAATACTGAGTAGATTATTGGTATTGTATGCCCTGCGGAAAGGATTAGTCTGTCGTTGAATCTGTATTCTGGTTTTCTTATATCATACGTCATCTTTTTACCAAACAAAAGAGCAATTAACATGTGAGCTTTTGAGTGAGAACCGCCAGGATGTCCGCTTTGCCTGTAGTTTAGAGTAAAATCAAGATACTGATATGTTATGTCTTTTATCTTTTCCCAGAGTTGAAATTCCTTTTCCATCTTAAACCTCCCACAATATTGTTCATTATTTTTACCATTTTGCTCTTAATTATAACAGCAAAACATGATAAATTAAAGTGGATTATTTTAAGTTTTAAGCGAAAAATTTAAGATAATTGTTTAACAAAACATTGTTATCTTGAATGAATTTAGCCTCAAAAACCATATAAATATTCAAAATTCCCAATGTGCAATATTGGAGTTTATATCTAATTGTGTTGACTTTTTAAACAAGGATATTTACAATAAAAATTGTCTCCAAAGCGTGAATTTTGATGTTATAATAGTTTGAAAAACTTCACTACTTTTTAGGCAACTTTTGAAGGGGGTTAAAATCTTGCTCCATACATTTATCAATGCTATTCAGGGAGTTCTGGTGATTTTATTTGTTCTAATGCTAGGCTTTTTCCTTGCAAAATATAGATGGTTTGACTCAAAGGTATCAGACCTTTTTGCAAAGGTTGTTGTAAATGTGTCGCTGCCGCTTTATATGATAGCAAACCTCACCTCAACATTTACAAAAAATGAGCTTGAACATTCAGCACGAGGGCTTTTGATTCCTTTTTTGTCAATCCTGCTTTCTTACAGTGTAGCTGTGATTATAGCAAAACTTGCAAATGTAAAAGTTCACAGAAGAGGTCTTTTTGCAGCCATATTTTCGCTTTCTAATTCAATTTTTGTAGGACTTCCTATGTCTTTGGCTCTTTTTGGAGACGTTGCGACACCTTATACACTGCTATATTACATGGCAAATACTACAATTTGGTGGACATTGGGGGTTTATGGAATTATTAGAGATAACAAAGATGAGAACCAGAATGTTTTTAGCATAGACACGTTAAAGCGTATATTTAACCCGCCTTTGATTGGATTTTTGATAGGAGTTATACTTGTACTTTTACAGATAAAACTTCCAAAGTTTATATTTGATAGTTTTAAAATGGTAGGAGGGCTCACAACCCCCCTTTCCATCTTCTGTGTTGGAATAACAATGTATGAGATGGGATTTAAAAATTTCAAATTAGATAAAGACAGCCTTTTAGTATTTGCAGGAAGATTTCTCGTAACACCTTTTATTACATGGATTCTTTCGCATTTTATACCTGTTCCTAAACTTATGCGCGATGTGTTTATAATAATGTCTGCAATGCCTGTAATGGTAAATTCAGCTATAATTTCAAAAGTATATAACGGTGATTATGAATTTGCAACTGCTATGATTACATATTCCACCGTGTTTTCGGTTGTAATAATGCCGTTTTTGATGGTGCTGATTAAGATTATTTAGTTTTCTCAAGGTTCCTTTTCTTAAAGGTGGTGATAAGAACGATTATGGTCAAAGCTATAGTAACAAGACCGGATATATAAAACCCGGCCCAGGGAGAAATTTTTTGTGAGATTGTCCCTGTAAATAGATTACCAATTGGTGTTGTTCCAGCATTGCAAAGAAAGTAAATACTCAGCACCCTTGCTCTGAAGTCATCGCTTGATGAAAGCTGCAAAAGAGAATTTGCGCTTGTATTAAAGCTTATTGCAAGAAGTCCTACAAGTACAAATAATATGCATGCAGCTGTGTAGCTTTTGTTAAAACCCAAAAGAATATAGACTATGGAGACAGAAAGAATAAATTTAAAAAGTAGATTTAAATTGATATTTTCTTTTTTTCTTATAGCTGTCAAAAATGCGCCCATCAGTGAGCCAATTCCCATCGATGACATCAAAAGTCCAAAACCTGTTTCATTTCTGCCCAGTGCAAGTTTTGCATACACAGGAATAAGAACATTAAAATTGAGTATAAATGTACCCATGATTAAAACAAGCGATATTGTTCTTAAAAGAACTTTATTTGTATAAACATATTTCAGTCCATCAATCACCTCTGCAAAAACACTTTTTCCATTTTCCTCTTTTTGATGTTCTCTGGCATCAATTAGAAATACGCCTATAATAACTGGTATAAAACTTATAGCATTTGCCAAAAAACACATTTCAATTCCAACTGTTGATATTACCAAACTTGCGACAGCAGGACCTATGATTCTTGCAAGGTTGAAAATCATAGAATTAAGACCCACAGCATTTGGCAGGTCATCTTTTCCAACAAGAGTTATCATATAAGATTGCCGTGCAGGATTATCGAATGTTGTAACAAGACCTCTCATAAACGCTAAAACAACTAAGTGCCAGTACCTAACAACATGTGTATATGTAATCAAGAACAAAAGAAAAGCAAATGTTAAAAGAAGGCTTTGGGTTAACAAAATTACTCTTTTTTTCTGTTTTCTGTCTAATATTGCACCGGCGAAGAGGGATAAAATCATAACAGGTACCTGCTCAGATGCTGTGACAATACTTAGAAGCAGTGCTGAATTTGTAAGTTCTAAAGCCAGCCATTGCATTGCCATGTTCTGCATCCAAGAACCAATTACAGATATTGCTTGTCCAAACCAGTAATACCGGTAGTTTTTATGCCTCAGAGCTCTAAAAGGTCCTGATGCTAAAAAAATCTGCATTTATTTTCCACCTTCTTGTAGATATTATGAGGAATATGTTTGATTCTTGTGGGTTAAAATATCACACTCCTTTTGATATTAAATTTTGATATAATACCTTCCAAAACTATTATAACATCTGAACTAATTACAATCAAATCAGCGTTTTGAAAATAGTTGATATGCACAAATTTGATTAGATATTGTGCACAAAGATAGGGTTACCGAAAAAATCAAGAAGAATTCAATAGCAGTATATGTAGAAATATTGTGTTATTATGTTGAATAATTTTGAGGTAGAAAGTAAAATAGATGTAAAGAAGAATTTTTAAAAACAAAGGAGTGTTTCTAATGGCATTTAAATTCAATTTTGAGTCTGTTGTTAAGGATGATTTTTTAAATATTAGTGGAAGCACGCTTTACAGTAAAGATCAGGGCTATGGTTTTGAGACGTTTAAGTTTAGGGTAGATGTCCCGAATGGCAATTATGATATCAAATTTGTGCTCAAAAATTTCAGAAAAGATATTGCAAGTGCGACCATAATGGTTTTTCCAAGAAGACTCATGATAAAGAATGCACAAATCAAGAGGGGAGAAATGTATCAAGAAGAATTTACAGTGAATGTGAAGGACGGAAAGATAATTTTTGAAGTTGAAACTGATGGAGCTGAGGTATGTAGTATAGAAGTTACAGAGGCTAAAAATCCAATTGTTGTTTATCTTGCAGGAGACTCTACTGTGTGCGACCAGGAAAACTTGCCTTATGCCGGCTGGGGTCAGGCGCTTGGATGCTTTTTCAAAAAAGGAGTTTCTATTTCTAATCATGCCTATTCAGGCAGGTCTTCTAAAAGTTTTATTGAAGAGGGAAAGCTGGAACAAATTCTTCAGACTATAAAAGAGGGTGATTATCTTTTCATTCAGTTTGGTCACAACGACCAGAAAGATGATAAAAGGTATACTGAGGCAAATACTACATATAAGATAATGTTAAAGGTTTATATTGATGAAGCACGAAAAAGAGGAGCTGTGCCGGTTTTGGTGACACCTGTTGCACGAAGACATTTTGATGAAAATGGAAAAATTGTTGGTAGCGGACTTCATTTTGATTACCCTAAGGCTATGAGGGAGTTGGCAGAGAAAGAAAATGTTTTTCTGATTGATTTGCTTCAGATGAGTTCTCAGTTTTATGAAAAACTTGGGGTTGAAGATTCGAAAAAGTTATTTGTTCATGCAAAGCCAAAAGAGTTACCACAGTTTCCGGACGGTGTAGAAGACAATACCCACTTTAATATGTACGGGGCGTATGAAATTGCAAAGCTTGTGGTTGAAGGGATAAAGAAATTAGATTTGAAGCTCAAAGATTATTTAAGGTAATTTGCTTTAGTGATTGCTGCCCGGGGAAGTTCCTGTGGCAGCTTTTATTTTTTCTAAAATGAATGTTCACATTGTGATTTCTTAAACATAGGTATATAATAGATAAAGTAATGAATCACTTTCATATGAAAGGGGGACGAGAATGGGAAAGCTTTTTGGAACAGATGGCGTGAGAGGTATTGCAAATAAAGAACTTACATGCGAGCTTGCGTTTGACTTAGGAAGAGCTGGGGCGTACGTGCTCACTGAAACTAAGCAAAGGCCCAAAATTTTAATTGGTAAAGACACAAGAATTTCTTGTGATATGCTGGAATCTGCTCTTTGTGCAGGACTTACATCTGTTGGAGCAGATGTGTATTTGGCAGGAGTAGTTACAACACCTGCTATAGCTTACCTTGTAAAATCGCAGGGGTTTGATGCAGGTGTTATGATTTCTGCATCACACAATCCTTACGAGTTCAATGGTATCAAATTTTTTAATTCGCAGGGATTTAAACTTTCTGACCAGATTGAAGACAGAATAGAAAACATTATTTTAAACAAGAAATGGGATGAGGTTCCACACGCTCAATTTGATGCGATAGGAAGGATAAATAGAGTTGATCTTAAAAGAGAGTATCAAGAATACTTAAAATCAACGCTAAATGGTGCAAATTTCAGAGGGCTTAAAATTGTCATTGACTGTGCAAATGGTGCAGCGTATAAAATTGCACCTGAAGTTTTTGAAGAACTTGGAGCAGAAGTTGTGGTAATAAAAAACCAGCCAGACGGTACAAACATCAACAAAAACTGTGGATCTACTCACATTCAGGCTCTGCAAGAAGAAGTTGTTAAAAATAAAGCTGATTTTGGCATTGCATATGATGGAGATGCAGACAGAACACTTTTTGTTGATGAAGAGGGTAATATTGTCGATGGTGACAAAATAATGCTTCTTTTAGCAAAAAACCTGAAACAGCAGGGAAGACTAAGTCGCAATACCTTAGTTGTGACAGTTATGAGCAACATGGGACTTTTCGTTGCAGCAAAAGAGCTTGGCATCAACCTCGAAGTTACAAAAGTTGGAGACAGGTATGTTCTTGAGAAGATGCTGGAAGGCAGCTATAGTATTGGTGGAGAACAGTCGGGGCATATAATTCTTTTGGACTTTGCAACAACAGGCGATGGAATTTTGACAAGTCTTCAGCTGACAAAGCTAATTAAAGAAAGTGGAAAGAAACTCTCTGAACTTGCAAAGATAATGAAAGTATATCCTCAGGTGCTTGTAAACGCCAAAGTTGAAAATAGCAAAAAAGCTTTTTGCTTACAAGACCCTGTAATTTTAGAGGCTATCAAAAAGGTTGAAGAGAAGCTAAATGGAAGAGGAAGGGTCTTAATAAGACCATCTGGCACAGAGCCACTTGTGAGGGTTATGATTGAAGGCGAAGACTATGAAGAGATTAAAAAAGATGCAAGTGAACTTGCTATGTTGATTGAATCAAGATTATCTTAAAAGTTTTAAAAAGCCTTTTAACAAGGCTTTCTCAAAAGCGCCAGGACCTCTGGGGAATATAGCGCTTTTTACTTTGTGCATATTTTCCGGAGGTTGACGAGGACTGGGGAAAATCGAGGTTTTCGGCGGATGCCCCGGCGGGGTTTTGCCTTTTTCCCTCGTAACTTTCTGCTACAAACCCCGGAAGGCAACTTCTGGGACAAAGGCAGAAAGAAAAAAGGCTTATATCCTTGTATTTGCTATGAGAAAATAGCAGCTTGGAAATTGAATATAAAGGCTTGATAGGAGGCAAAAACAATGTGCGGAATTGTTGGATATGTTGGGGCAAAAAACTGTGTCCCTGTTTTGCTCTCTGGACTTAAAAGACTTGAATACAGAGGATATGATTCTGCCGGTGTGGCAGTTATCAATATAAATAAATCAAAGATTGATATAGTCAAGACAAAAGGAAGGCTTTCTGTTTTAGAAGAAAAGCTAAATCAAAATCCCATTGAAGGTTTTGTTGGGATTGGTCACACAAGATGGGCAACGCATGGAGAACCGTCTGATGAGAATTCACATCCTCATCTCAGTCAGAATGGAAAGATTGCAGTTGTTCATAATGGTATCATAGAAAATTATTTAAAACTCAAGGAGTTTTTAGTTAAAAAAGGTTATAGTTTTGCATCTAAAACAGACACAGAGGTTGTGGCACACTTGATAGAATACTACTATGATGGTGACATTTTAGATGCATTTATAAAGACCCTTGAAAAAATTCAGGGCTCATATGCTCTTGGAGTTCTTTGCTTGGATAGACCAGACATGATACTTGCAGCAAGAAAAGATAGTCCTCTGATCGTTGGTTTAGGGCAGGGCGAAAACTTCATAGCATCAGACATCCCAGCTATACTTGAGTATACAAGAGATACCTATATTCTTGAAGAAAACGAAATTGCTATTGTAACAAAAGATAAGGTAGAGATTGTCAATGCAGAGAAAGAACCTGTCTCTAAAGAAGTATTTCATGTTACATGGGATGTATCAAGCGCAGAAAAGGGCGGCTATGAACATTTCATGATAAAAGAGATAATGGAGCAACCCAAAGCTATTAGGGATACCTTGACAGGGAGGCTTCCAGATAGTGGTTTTGAAGTGAACCTTGATGGAATTAAGATTACTAAAGAAGATTTGCAAAAGCTCAACAAAATATTTATAGTTGCATGCGGAACAGCATATCATGCAGGGATTGTCGGAAAACATGTCATTGAAAAGCTTACAAGAATTCCTGTTGAGGTTGACATTGCAAGCGAGTTTAGATACAGAGACCCAATTGTAGATGAGAACACTCTTACAATTGTGATTTCTCAGTCGGGTGAGACGATAGATACTCTTGTTGCAATGAGAGAGGCAAAAGCAAAGGGTTCAAGAACGCTTGGGATTGTCAATGTTGTTGGGTCATCTATTGCAAGAGAGGTAGATGACTGTCTTTATACATGGGCAGGACCTGAGATTGCGGTTGCATCAACCAAGGCTTACACAACACAGCTGATATGCCTCTATCTCATCGCACTTGACTTTGCAACAAAGCTTGGGACAATTTCTTATGAAGAGTTTGCCAAGATCAGAGATGAAATAAAGAGACTTCCTGAAAAGGTTGAGTATGTTCTGACTCACAGGGAAAATATTCAAAAATATGCATCTGAGCATTTCAATGCAAAAGACATCTTCTATTTAGGAAGAGGCTTGGACTTTGCGGTTGCAATGGAAGGGTCTTTAAAACTAAAAGAGATTTCGTATATTCACTCAGAAGCATATGCAGCAGGTGAGCTAAAGCACGGGACCATTGCACTGATTGAAGACGGGACATTTGTAATTGCACTTGCAACGCAAGAAAAGCTTTTTGAAAAGATGGTGAGCAACATAAAAGAGGTAAAATCCCGTGGTGCTGTTGTTCTTTCTGTTGCGCAGGAAGGAAATACCGACATAGAAAATGTATCAGACCATATTTTGTACATTCCAAGAACGCTTGACGTTTTAACACCTGTTTTGACAGTTGTGCCTTTGCAGCTTTTTGCATACTACACAGCAGTCCAAAGAGGCTGCGATGTAGACAAACCAAGGAACTTGGCAAAGAGTGTTACTGTGGAGTGATTGGAAATGAAGGTAATAGGTATTATTGGCAGTCCGCGCAAAGGTGGCAACACAGGAATTTTGGTTGAAAGAGTTCTTAGTGGTGCAAAAGAGGCAGGCGCTGAGGTGGAAATATTTAAATTGAATGAACTGAATACTCGTCCCTGCCAGGGATGTAATTTTTGCCAGGAAAACGGCAGGTGCCAACAACAAGACGACATGCAAAGAATATATGATGCCCTGTATTCTGCCGATGCACTGGTTGTTGGCTCTCCAATTTACATGAGCTATGTTACAGCCCAGACCAAACTATTTTTAGACAGACTGTATGCTCTTTTAAAGATTGGAGAAGGATCAAGAATACATGGCGGCAAAAAGTGTGTACTTGTATATACTCAAGGCGGGGGAACAGATGGAGAAAAGATAATGAACGAGATAGCTGGATTTTTTAAATGGGCATTTAATATAGAGACAAAAGCTGTAATAGGTAACAATAATTTGAATCCTGCAGGGGAAGTGGCAAATAGAAAAGAATTACTTGAAAAGGCTTTTGAGGTGGGAAAAGAGATTGTGAAAGGGTAATATAATAAAATTTAAAAATTGAAGATAGAGGTTAATAATTACAGTAAATAATTACAGTAGGGATAAGTGCAATTGCTGAAAATTGAGAGCTCAAATTTGCACTTATCCCTAAATTTTTTCTTGTTGAAAATGGTTGATAAAAGAGTTATATTTATGATTAGAGAGAGGATTTTCCAAAAAGAAAGTTAAAAGAATTTAAATGAGATTAAAGTGGAAAGTCAAAGTCTTGAAAACGCAAAAAAATCAAAAATGTTGTTGACAATATAACTTATAAGTTATATAATTGAGGTGTTTAATCCAATGTTACATAAGCTTAATAAAATAGTTTATGTAGAGAATTATGAGAACGACTATGTATATGCTCATCCTTCTTTAATTGACGATTTAGATGAGATTTTGGGCGAAAGTGGGAAAGAAACTGATTTTGGAAAACAATTTAGAAAGAAAATTATTTTTTTAGAGAACCTAAAGAAAAATTGTATTCAACAAAAAAGCTTTGAGAGATTGAGCAAGCACGGTTATTTATATTCATTAAGAGTGATGGATGTTCATAATATTCGAATATTGTTTGCTTTTTTTGCTTTGCAAGGAAGAGAAATTGTAGTATTGCTTTATGCTTTTCCTGAAAAAAGTAAGAGTACAAAAAATAATCCGAAGAGTTATTCATATGCGATTGAAAAAGCAAAAGAGCGAATAGAAGAACTAAAATCTGTATATAATGACTTACAACTAATCACAAGTTGAGGGATAGATGTTATTGATTATAAATTGCGTGCAAATGGAAATAATATATTTAGAAAATAGTTTGTCAAGAATAGTTTGCAGGGAGATGAGTAAAATGTTAGATAATAAAAAATTAATTTCAGCCTACAAAATAGTTGAAAGATATACAAATGAAGAAGAAAAAAAATATTTTAAACTCGACGACATTTTGGTAGGCATTGCTGTGAAGATTATCCAGTATAGAATTAAAAATAATCTTTCCCAGAAAGAATTAGCAGCAAAACTTGGAATTAGTCAGGCTATGGTGTCAAAGCTTGAAAGTGGGGATTATAATCCTACTGTAAAAATGTTATATGAAATTGCTCAAAATTTGGGGTTTGAACTTGAGATAGTGTTTAGAGAAAAAACTGAATGTGAGGGGAATTGGTTAGAAAATAGTGAGGAGTTATTATATGAGGTTATAAACAATGAAGTAGGTGAGGCTGCTTGATAGAAATAGGGAATTTAAAGGCAGATTTTCAACTTGTAAGTACGCGTGTTGTAAAATTTGAACTTGAGACAAAGAAAGAGGAAAGTGACGAGATTGAAGTGGAACTTAAGTGTGATTATGATATTGTGGAAATTGAGGAAAATAATGAGATATATTTGGGGACTGTTCAATTTAAAGCGGCATTTGAAGGAAAAAAGAAGAATAAAAAGTTGTTTAAAATTCATATAGTGTATGAGGGGTGTTTTGCTGGGAAAAGAGAAAAACTTGGATTGGAAGATTTTAAAAACATGCTGGAATTAAATGGTATAATTACCTTAACTCATCTTACACGTTCGTATATTATGTCATGCACAGCTTTAGCAGGGTTTAACCCGCCTCTGAAACTACCGTTGATAAATGTACATAAGCTTAGAGAGATGAAACATAAAACTATGTAAAAATTCGAGTGTGTAAATAATTTTGTGTATTTAAGATAAACCGTCCTTCTTGGTAAGTAATCATTCAGAATTTAATTGCCAACTTTTTATTTTTTAGTATTACCATTTTAATATTTTTTATGCATAAATTTTTAAAATCCGGGACAAAATTTAATACTGGGTTATAATAGTCTGTTTTTTATTTATTGTTTCAAACTGCTTCCATGGAAGCAGTTTGAAATACGAACTGGTGATTGCTATCTACTTTATATACTCTTTCAAACGCTCAGGATACATTATCAAAAGCTAATTTAATATTATATCCCAATTTCTGTATCTTTGCGTCCACTTTCTTACAACATTTTTTGTCGCAAGATAAAGCATCTTCTCTAATGCTGTATCGTTTGGAAATACTGATTTTGCTTTTGTCACTTTTCTAAATTGTCTGTGAATTCCTTCTATGATGTTTGTTGTATAAATTATCTTCCTTATCTCTGGGGGAAACTTGAAAAACGAAGTTAACAAATCCCAATTGCTTTCCCAGCTTCTAAATGCATAAGGATATTGTTTCCCCCATTTCTCTTTTATTTGACAAAAATTTTCAAAAGCCTCTTCTTCATTTGTTGCTTGGTATACTCTCTTGAAATCTCTTGAAAATTCTTTTATATGCTTGTATGAAACATATTTGAATGAGTTGACTTGACTGATGAATAATACACCTTTGAATATCGCTTTTTGGGAACACTGCTTCTATTGCTTCTTTTAAACCAGTAAGGCCATCAACACAAAACAGTAATACCTCTTCTACTCCTCTTGTTTTCAGGTCATTCAAAACACCCAACCAGAATTTAGAGCTTTCACTTTCTCCAATCCATATCCCTAAAACATCCTTATATCCCTCAATGTTAATTCCTAAAACAACGTAAGCAGCTTTGTTTACAATCTTGCCTTCATCTTTTATCTTGTAATGAATTGCATCCATAAAGATAAACGGATATATCTTTTCTAACGGTCTGTTTTGCCATTCTCTTATTTCTGGTATTATTTTTTCTGTAATTTTGCTTACCATCTCAGCAGATACTTCAATACCATAAATATCTTTTATTTGCTCATGAATGTCTCGTGTTGCTATTGCTCAGGAATATAAAGCTATTATTTTATCTTCAATTTCAGAGATATCTCTTTTATATTTGGGAATTATCTTGGGTTCAAATTCACCTTCTCTGTCTCTTGGTATATCAATTTCCATCTCTCCAAATTTTGTTTTTACAGTCTTCTGAGTATATCCGTTTCGAGAGTTAGTAGTTTGTTTGTTTTTAACGTCATACTTTTCATAACCCAGAGTTTCTTCAATCTCTGCTTCTAAAAAACTTTGTAGTACATCCTCAAATGAGTCTTTTAAGCTTTCGTAAATATCACTTACGCTCTGAATATTATTTTTTCTTATAAACTCTAAGAGCTGCTTTTTTGTTAAAACATTTTCCATAACAAAAAACCTCCTTCTTGGATATTTTTGTTTATATTCTGATTCTTACCAAGAAGGAGGTCTTTATACTTTGCACAAAATTATTTATAGTCTCAAACACTATTTATAACCTTAACTGCTTTCTAATTTAAGGGTTTTTGAATATTCGTACGAAATTAATTCTTTCATCGGTGTTTGTTGCCATGCAAGCTCTTGGTGAGATAGCTCTGAAATGGTTCTGCAGTTCTTATCTTTCAAAAAATTTATTACTATATTGATAGTATCTAATTCCTCTTGTGTGAACAGCGATAAATCATAATTTTTTCTGCTTTTGAAGCTTGTTTTGATTGCTCCATCTTCTGTTTCATATTCTTCTACAAAGAATTTATCACTTGGATAAGTTGCTATTTCATTGTATACAAACCCTTTAATAACTGGGCCATATGTGTAACGTATATAGCTCAAGCCGGTAATAGACCGTGAATAACGTTTAAAATGCAAAAAGTCGATATACCATAAGTACTTGTTTAGGGAGCTCAAATATAAATTCTCAACTTTATCTGAAAGATAACTTATCAGGTTTTCCAACTTTTCCAGGTCAAATTTTTTAAAGCCGTTATAAATACTTTCAGGGGAATCGAGTTCTGCAGTAATAATTTTTTTTCGTATCTCAGCAACATGGTTTTTCCTGTTTGTTTTTATTTTGTCATATGTCCTTTCAGTTATTCTTCCACAGAGAAATGCTTCTTCAACTTTTTTGTAGAAAAAATCTTCAGAGGTTTGAATTAATTTCAAAATATCACTGTGTGACTTTGAAGGCAAAGCACCTCGCTCGTATCTGTTTATTGTCATTTTCCCCCAGCCAAGAATTTGTCCCAGTTCTCTTTGTGAAAGATTGTATTTTTCCCTTATCTTTTGAATCTCTTCGGGGGTAATTAAACCTGTCATTTCTCTATAGCGTGTGTAAAGTCTTTTGAGGTTTTCGTTTTCGATTTCAGCCACAAACAGTTCATTTCCACACTCATTGCAAAGTGGTATATACTCTTCCACATTTACTTCTATACCTTTGAATTCTTTTATAACTTCTTTTTTGATTGTGAAAGAAACATTCTTTTTGCAATTCGGACAATAAGTTTTGTTCATTTTTCATCACCACCCTTTTGAGGTTCATCTTCATGAAATCAGTACTAAATACCATTTACCGTTTACAATAAGCTTTTTGATTTCTATAAGGTAGTTTAAAACAATTTCTTTCTTTAATCCTTCAATCTAAATCGCCTTCTTTCGTAAAGGTTTTAGATTCAATTTAATTATAACACATCAATTTTATTTTTGCCACTATTTGATGGCAAAATGCAGTAGTGTTTAGGATAATTTAATAAAATAGGTCAGAATAATATGGCAAGAGCAATTGTAAGAGGCAGCTTAATAACAAAAGGGACAGGGCTTTTTGTTGTCTTTGTTCAACAAAATTTCGCACATTTTATACAAAATATGTATTGATTTCGTCAAAGTTAACTGCTATATTTTTATTTAAAGCCGAAATCGATTACGTATCAATATAAATCAAAGAAGAAAAGGATGATTAAGATGAAGTACACAATAAAAGACATAGCAAAGATAACTGGTTATTCTGTTGCAACTATTTCAAGGGTTTTGAGCGGCAAAGAAGGAGTAAGTGAGGAAAAAAGAAAAGAAATCTTAAAAATCATAGATCAGCTTGGATATATCCCAAATCAGAGTGCAAGAAGACTTAGAAGCAAAGAAACTAAAAATATTCTTGTAATGATACCTGATATAGAGAACTACTTTTACAACAAGTTAATAAAAGGTATTGAGACAGAGGCACGTGAAAAAGGATATAATATAATTCTTGGTGATTTTTCAGATTCTCAAGAAATTGAAGAAGAATATTACAGAATGATGAAGGGGCAGTTAGCAGATGGAATCTTGATTGTTGGAAGTATGAGCCAGCCACAGAGGATTGTTGAAATATCCAGACAGTTTCCTATGGTTGTGATTTCTGACTATTTTTCTGACGAACTTATCACTGTGTGTATTGACAATTTCAAAGCTGCATATGATGCTACAGTTTTTTTATATAAATGTGGTTACCGAAAAATTGCAAAGATAACAGGAAAAATTGGAGCAATACTATCTCAAGATAGATTAAGAGGCTACAAAATGGCTCTTGAGAATTTGGGGTTAGATGTTGATGAGAGATATATAAAATATGGTGATTTTAAGTATGAAACTGGTTACAAACTTGCAAAAGAACTTTTAAGTGTAAAACCTTTTCCTGATGCTATCTTTTGTTCGAACGATGAAATGGCTATTGGTGCATGTGATGCAGCAAAAGAACTTGGTTTTTCGATTCCTGACCATCTTGGTATTATGGGCTTTGATAATATTGAACTCTCTTCAATGGTAACACCTAAAATTACTACTGTTCATCAACCAAGATATGAAATGGGAAAGTTGGCTGCACAACTTTTGATAAATATTTTGTCTGGAGAAGAAATTTCAAAAGGCAAATATATCCTCGATACTTCAATAATTCCAAGAGAATCAACCAGAAATGCAAATATGACAAAATAATAGAGTTTTTTTAAAAACCTATTGACAAATTGAACAAGATATAATATATTTTATTTAGCGTAAACGATTACGTCAATCATTAAAAATAATTGCCTGGTCAAAAAATGTTTTGAATTAGACTAGGCACGAAAACGATATTATCCCATATTATGGGATAATATACAACTCCCAATTTATATTATATCATAAATTTACTAAAAGGAGGTATTTTTAAATGAAAAGGTTTATTGCTATTGTAACTTTAATTATCTTCTGTGCAGGTTTATTTTTAGCATTTGGTCTTACTAATTCTAATGCTGCTTCTAAGAAGCAGGTCACAATCACTTATGTGCGTGGCAAGGACGAAACTCACGCAACAGAAAAGATTATTCAAGAGTTTATGAAGAAAAATCCCGACATCAAGGTTATTTACAAAGAAAACCCGTCTGACACAGGTCAAAATCATGACCAGCTTGTAACAGTACTGAGTGCTGGTGGTTCTGATATTGATGTGTTTGATATGGATGTTATCTGGCCAGCTGAGTTTGCTCAGGCAGGCTACACACTTCCTCTTGACAGGTTTATAAAGCGCGACAAGATTAATCTCAACGACTACATTAAAGGGACAATTGATGCTGCGAGGTTCAAAGGTCAGATGTGGGCATTTCCAAGGTTTATTGATGCTGGTCTTCTGTATTACAGAAAAGATATTGTTCCCCAAAATGAACTTCCAAAAACATGGGATGATTTAATTAAGGTTGCTAAAAAGTACAAAGGTAAAAATGGCACAAAGTACGGATTTTTAATGCAGGCAAAACAGTACGAAGGTCTTGTTTGTGATGCTATAGAATATATTGCATCTTATGGTGGAAGAGTTGTAGATGAGAGTGGCAACATTGTAGTAAATAACCAGGGTACAATTGATGGGCTTAATATGATGAGAAAGGTCATAACAGCTAATATTGTTCCGCCAAACATTAACACTTTCACAGAGGTTGAAACACATACAGCTTTCATAAATGGTCTTTCTGTCTTTGCAAGAAACTGGCCATATATGTGGGCAATGGTTAACAGTCCACAATCAAAAGTTAAAGGTAAGGTTGGTATCCTGCCTCTTCCAAAAGGTTCAAAAGGCTCAGCTGCATGTCTTGGTGGCTGGATGGTGGGTATAAATAAATACTCCAAAAATCCTGAGGCTTCATGGAGGCTTTTAAAGTTCCTTGTTCAAAAAGAAGGTCAAAAACTTATGGCTATTTACAATGGAAATGTTCCGGTGTACAAACCACTTTTCAATGACAAGGATGTAATCAAGGCAAATCCACTTATTGGAGACAAGAAGTTTGTTGAAGCAATTTTAGCAGCTGTACCAAGACCAGTTTCACCAGTTTACCCAAAGATTTCAGATGTTATGCAGATTGAACTTTCAAACATTGTAAATGGAAAGAAAGATGTAAAAACAGCTGTTCTTGATATGGATAAGAAATTAAAAGAAGTTGTCAAGAGTTCAAAGTAATTCTAATAATAATTCCATTGGCAGGTTCAAGAAAATCTTGAGCCTGCCAATCAAGTTTAAAGGGGAGGGAAAAGATGGACAGGAATGAAAGACTGTTTGGATATTTATTCTTACTGCCTGCAGTTTTGATATTTATTTTTGTTGCTGTTATTCCACTTATACAGGTATTTGTGTTTAGCTTGTTTGATATTCAGCTCAATAACCCTACAAAGAGTGAGGTTTCACTTTCTTACAAAATAGATGTTGAAAACTTTGCTAATACTCAGTTTACAGCAAGTTCAATTCTTGAAAGCTTAAACCCTGATTCTTTAAACAATAAACAAAAGACAGTAATAAAAGAAATTAAATCTTCGATGATGCTTATGCAAAAAAGCATTTTTAACAACAAAGAAAGAGTAGAAAGATTAAATAAAGTAAATGATTTACTCAACAGTTTTAAACCTGTTACTGCAGATTTAAAATATTTACCAGTTTCAAACAGAGAAGTAAACCAGTATAACATGTATGCTAAAAAAATTATAAGTCTTGCAGATGATTTGCCGAATACTCAGGAAGCAGCCGATTTAAAACAGGCACTTTTAGCATTTGATCAGGTTATAGTAAAACCAAACTTTGTTGGGCTTAAAAACTACAGTTACTATTTGAAAGATTCAAGACTTTTGTCAGCTACATTAAATACTCTTTTGTTTACAGTTGTAACAGTGTTTTTTGAGCTTGTATTTGGTCTGATGCTTGCAGTTGTTATGCACAAAGTAACAAACTTAAAAAATGTTTTTAAAAGCATTGTTCTTTTGCCATGGGCAATTCCAACAGTTATATCAGCTTTGATGTGGAAGTTTATGTATGATGGGCAGGTTGGAATTCTTGCAAAGTTTTTTGCAGACATTGGAATTATTAAAACTGCGGCAGATCTTTTATCGAGTACTGGCAATGCCATGATAGCTGCAATGACAGCTGATATTTGGAAAACAACACCTTATATTGCAATTTTGCTTGTTGCAGGACTTCAAACAATTCCGGAATCGCTTTATGAAGCAGCAAAAGTTGATGGTGCAAATGCAGTATATCAATTTTTTAGGATTACGCTACCTATGTTAAAACCCACAATATTGGTTGCACTTCTTTTTAGAACCTTGGATGCATTTAGAGTATTTGACCTGATTTATGTTTTGACTGGTGGTGGACCTGCAAACTCAACAGAGACTGTCTCAGTCTATACTTATAAAACTCTGTTTAACCAGCTTGATTTTGGACGGGGTTCAACATTAGCAGTGTTGATATTTATAATGGTGACAATTATCAGCTTTATCTATATAAAAATTCTTGGTGCAGAAGTATTTTCACATCAAAAGAGGTGAGAAAGTAAAATGAAGAAAAAAAAGAAGCTGACAGGCTGAAAAAATAGCAAAAATTGTAATGAATTTGATAATTATATTTGCTTTGATTGTAATTTTGTTTCCATTTTATTGGTTGTTTCTTACCTCTATAAGACCAAAAAGCGAAATATTCAATGTTTCCTCACTCATAACACTAAAGCCTCATATTGGCAATTACAAGATGGTGTTTACTGAAAGACCCTTTGCAAGATATATTTTAAACAGCTTTGTAATAGGACTTGAAACAACAATTATTTCAATTGTAATTGCCTGCTTTGCAGCATATGCAATTGCAAAAACAAATATCTCACCGAAGATAAAAAATATTGTTTTGAGTCTATCATTAGCTGTTTCTATGTTTCCGCAGATAACAATTGTATCGCCTATATATGTTATGGTGAAAAAACCTTGGACTTAGAAACAGCT
>Ga0073360_144_pt1:15000-20709 | contig 20709 bp, 12 predicted proteins | sample YelNatPosite1Avi_FD_63906 | JGI IMG/M metagenome (GOLD analysis project Ga0073360, IMG submission 63906) | Hot spring thermophilic microbial communities from Obsidian Pool, Yellowstone National Park, USA - site 1 Avi (version 2) (version 2) | ecosystem: Environmental > Aquatic > Thermal... | reverse complement strand
TTGTGCCGCGAGAACCCGAGAATGCTTTTTTAAATTCCTTTTTTGATCAGGTAATAACAAGTATATGTACTGTTGTAAATAGTTTTGAATATGATATCCTGCTTGCTATCTCAAACCCTGAAAAGGAAAGAGATCTTTTGAAAAGACTTGTTGAAAGTAAAAAGGTGGATGGCTTTATACTTCTTTCATCAAGGGAGAAAGACCCTGCAATTGAGTATCTAAAAAGCATTGACTTTAAGTTTGTAGTGATTGGAAGACCAGTTGGTTATGAAAACAGTGTAAACTGGGTGGACAATGATAATCAAAAAGCAGGCTTTGAAGCAACCGAGTATCTTATAAGACTGGGACACAAAAAAATTGCATTCATGGGTGGACCAAATGATTTGGTGGTCACGACCGATAGGTTTTCAGGCTACAAGAAAGCTCTTGAAAAATATGGAATACAGCCAAGAAACACATATATAAAATTTGTAAACTATTACAGAAAAAGTTACAAAGAAAGTTCATATGAGATTTTAAATCAAGAGGACAGGCCTACTGCCATTGTGTGCATGGATGATTTGATTGCTGTTGAGGTTTTCAAAGTGGCCGAAAGTTTAAATCTTAAGGTTGGTGAGGACCTTTCGGTTATTGCTTTTAACAACTCAAATGTAAGTGAGATATGTCAGCCGCCTCTTACAACAGTTGACATTAACATTCTTCACCTTGGCAGACTTGCTGCTGAAGTGCTGATGATGGATCTTAGCGAGTCAACAAAGACATACAGAAGAATAATAGTACCACATCAAATTGTTGAAAGGAACTCATGCGTAAAAATTCCATTGTTATAATGATTGCATTACAATGAAATTAAATTTATTGATAAAGTCAAAAATTTTTTCTCTCTCTTGACTTTTTTTAGAGAGAAATATATAATGTTATTATCAAACGTTTGCACATTTAAATAAACTTAAGGGAGGTTGTTTTGATTATGAAAAATCTAAAGAGAATCTTGACAGTAGCGCTAATAATTGCTTTTGCGGTTGTAGCTTTAATACCGCTGAGTGGAGTATTTGCAACATCCAAAAAACAACTTGTTGTATGGTCACATCTTACTCAAGATGAGGTAAAGGCTTTGCAACCAATTGCAGACAAGTGGGGAAAAGCAAACGGATACACTGTAAAAGTAATCACTGACCAGGGTTCATTCCAGAGCTTCCAGACAGCTGCAATGAGTGGAAAAGGTCCAGACATTATGTTTGGTATTCCACATGACAATCTTGGTGCTTTCTGGAAAGCAAAGCTTTTGGAGCCTGTTCCAGCAAATCTCATTGATAAGAAAAACTTTGTATCAACTGCACTTGATGCATGTACGTTTGAAGGTAAACTCTATGCTCTTCCAATTGCTATGGAGACGTATGCACTTTTTTACAATACATCAAAAGTAAAAGAGGCTCCAAAGACAATGAGTCAGCTCATCACATTAGCAAAGAAATACGGGTTTATGTACGATGTTAACAACTTTTATTTTAGCTTTGCGTTTATTGCTCAAAATGGTGGATATGTGTTCAAGAACAAGGGTGGTTCGCTTGATCCAAACGATATCGGACTTGCAACAAATGGTGCAATAAAAGGACTTTCATTGATAAGAGACTTTGTTTTGACATACAAGTTCATGCCAAAGGACATCAAGGGTGATATTGCAAAGGGTAATTTCCAGAACCAGAAGATTGCTTTTTACATCAGCGGTCCATGGGATGTTCAGGACTTTATAAAGGCAAAAGTACCATTTGCAGTAGCACCGCTACCAAAGACAGATGATGGTAAACCAACACCTTCATTTGTTGGTGTTCAGGCAGCATTCGTTTCAGCAAAGTCTAAAAACAAAGATGCAGCATTTAAACTTGCAAAATATCTTGTAGAAAATTCAGCTTTGACCTTGTTCAAAGTTGGGCACAGAATTCCTGTGTTAAATAGTGTTCTTGCAAGCAGTGAAGTTAAATCGGATAAGATCATGAGTGCATTCGCTGAACAGGCAAAGGTAGGAATACCAATGCCAAACATTCCAGAAATGTCTGCTGTTTGGACACCGGCTGGCAATGCACTCTCACTTATCACAACAGGTAAGGCAACACCAAAGCAGGCAGCAGATGCTATGGTAAAACAGATAAAGCAGGGTATTGCTCAAATGCAATAAAAAGTAAATCAGGGACTAAATCAGGGACATTGAAATTAAATAATTTAAAGTTTAAAAGCTCAGGCAGCAGAGAAGTTCTGCTGCCTTTTTTGTTTTTAATCATAAAAAAGTACATTTTTACAAAATAAAATGCTAATAAACACAAATAAAATATGTGATATAATAAAATCAAAAACAAAAAACATCAAAAACATAATAAGTTTAGTAAGTGTAAAGCTCTTAGTAGAGGAGAGTAAGTTAAAATGAAATTAAATATGAAAAAATGGCAAGAAAAGTTGATAGAAAAAGGGAAAAATATCAATAGCGCTTTTCCAATCTTGAATTATCCAATTTTAAAATCAATGGGAAGATATAATGTTAGTGATTTAGCACAAAATGCTGATATTCATTTTAGTGTTTTAAAAGAGCTTTCCCAAAACTTTAATATGGTTGCAATTGCAACTGCAATGGATCTTTCAATTGAGTCAGAAGAGTTCGGATGTGCGGTTACGTTTTCTTTGGAAGAAGTACCGTCTGTTATAGGTCCTCTTATTGAAAAGTTGGATGAAGTTGAAAAACTACGAATTCCTGAAATTGGAATAAAGCGTACAAGAAATGTAATTGAAGTTATAAAAAAATTGCAACTCTTAAATGTTGGAAAGCCCATTCTTGGAACAATGATTGGTCCGTTTTCTCTTGCTGTGAGACTATTTGACATGACAGAACTTATGATTAGTCTTATGCTTGAGCCGGAAAAAGTTCATATGCTACTTGAAAAGTGCACAGAATATTTAAGAAGGTATGCAAATGCTTTGAAGACAGCAGGTGCAAACGGAATTTTGATTGCAGAACCGGCAGCAGGCCTTCTTTCACCTCAGCAGTGTTTAGAATTTTCATCTAATTACATAAAAGAGATTGTAAAAAGCGTTCAGGACGAGAGTTTTTCGGTGTTTCTTCATAACTGTGGCAATACTATGAACTTGGTTGAGGTAATGCTTGAGACAGAATGTATGGGATTTCATTTTGGTAACTGTGTTGACATTTGTAATATTATTAAAATGATTCCACAGAATAAACTTGTATTTGGGAATCTTGACCCTGTGAATGTATTTGCGAATGACTCTATAGAAGGAGTATATTGCAAAACTCAGGAACTTCTCTTCAAGCTAAAAGAGTATCCCAATTTTATTATTTCCTCTGGCTGTGACATTCCTTATCATACCCCAATTGAGAATATAAAAGCCTTTTTTAAAGCTGTGGAAGATTTTAGCAATAAATATAAAGAAAGGGGAAAGGCTGATGGAGAGAATAATAAAGAATAAATTCCTATCAGGCAAATTGACTAACAGAGAAAGGTTTAGAAGAGTTATGCACTATCAAAACGTAGACAGAATACCTAATTTTGAGTTTGGCTACTGGGACGAAACACTTCCGACTTGGCATTCTCAAGGTCTTCCTCCGGAGATAGATAATGAAGAAAAGGCTTATAAATTTTTTGATATAGATTCCTATAAATATATTCCAATGAAAAATGGACTTATTCCGCAGTTTGAAGAAAAGGTACTTAAAGAGACACAGGAATACATGATAATAATTGATGCAGAAGGTATAAAGTGCCAGGTATTTAAAAATGGTTCATCGACAATTCCTCATTATCTTGAATATCCTATCAAAAATAAAGATGATTGGGAAAGGTTTAAAGAGCGCCTTGATCCCAATGACCCTGCAAGATACCCTGAAAACTGGGATGAAATTGTGTTAGAGCTTCAAAAGAGAGACTATCCAGTGTGCATTCACTGTGGAAGCCTCTTGGGAAAGCTTCGTGACTGGATGGGGTTTGAGAATATTGCGCTTGCATTTTATGATATGCCAGATTTGGTGGATGAGATGATTGAGTATATGACAGATTTTTCAATAAAGCTTATGGAGAAGGCTTTGAAAGACGTTGAGGTAGATTTTGCTCTTGGGTGGGAAGATATTGCCTTTAACAATGGACCAATTATATCTCCGCAGATGTTCAAGGAGTTCTTAGTGCCAAGATACAAGAAGATATCAGATTTTTTGCACAAGTATGGGGTAGATATAATAGGAACTGACTGTGATGGTAACATCATGCCAATTGTTGAACTTTGGCTGGAAGCAGGATTTAACCTCATGTTTCCTGTAGAGGTTCATGCTGGAACAGATCCGATAGTACTGAAAAAACTTTATGGAGATAGTATAAGGCTTATGGGTGGTGTTGACAAGACAAAGTTGCAAGGTTCAAAAGAAGATATATTAAATGAATTAAAAAGGTTAGAAAAAGTAGTAGAACAAGGTGGTTTTATACCACATATTGACCACCGATGTCCTCCAGATGTGCCGTATGAGAATTATCTTTATTATTTAGAAAACAAAAAGGCTATGCTGGGGTATTGAAAAGTTTAAATTTTTGACACGCAAAAATTCAAGGAGATGAATATTAGTGCAGATTGTAGTGAATGTGGACACAAAATACTTTAAAGAAAACATGAACTTATCTAATTTTGGAGGTAAAAATTCTCTAATAGAAATTATCGTTACAAATAAATACCTTCTTAAAAACAAAATTCCTTGGCTTCCTACCATGGGAGAGTTTCATTTTTCAAGATATCCAGAGGATTTGTGGGAAAAAGAAATTCTCAAAATAAAATTTGGGGGTATTCAAATAATTGCCACCTATCTTTTTTGGATTTATCATGAGGAGATTGAAGGAGAATTTGATTGGTCGGGGAATAAAAATGTTCGCAAGTTTGTTGAGCTTTGCAAAAAACATAATATGTTTGTATTTTTACGAGTCGGACCATGGGCACATGGCGAGTGTAGGAATGGAGGCTTTCCCGATTGGCTTTTACAGAAAGGCTGTAATTTGAGAACAGATGACCCTCTGTATTTAGAGTATGTAGAAAGATGGTATAGAGAGATTGCTAAACAAGTTGACGGACTTTATTTTGACCAAGATGGTCCAATAATCGGCATCCAGCTTGAAAATGAGCTTTATAACAACAAAGAACATATAATAACTCTTAAAAAGATTGCAAATAAGGTGGGGTTAAGAGCACCCATATATACAGTCACAGGATGGGGACCAAAAGGTGGAGCAAGCTTTCCGGAAGGTGAGGTCATACCTGTGTTTGGAGGCTATCCAGAAGCACCGTGGGAGCAACACACAAAAGAACTTCCTCCAAATCCCAACTTTTTCTTTACCTACTTAAGAAATGACACAGGTATTGGGAATGATTTGCTCTCCTCTTCGAACGATGTTTTATCAGATGACCAAGCAGTTTTCAACTATCCGTTTTGGACCTGCGAACTTGGAGGTGGGGTTCAGAAGACATATCATAGAAGACCATATATTAATCCAGATGATGTTGGAGCAATTGCTCTTGTAAAGCTTGGCAGTGGTTGCAACCTTTTAGGGTATTATATGTATCATGGGGGAAGACATGCAATAGGCAAACTCTCAACATTGCAAGAGAGTAAAGATACAGGATACCCTAACGACTATCCAGTGATTTCGTATGAATTTCAAGCAC
>Ga0073360_144_pt1:0-10000 | contig 20709 bp, 12 predicted proteins | sample YelNatPosite1Avi_FD_63906 | JGI IMG/M metagenome (GOLD analysis project Ga0073360, IMG submission 63906) | Hot spring thermophilic microbial communities from Obsidian Pool, Yellowstone National Park, USA - site 1 Avi (version 2) (version 2) | ecosystem: Environmental > Aquatic > Thermal... | reverse complement strand
CCGGTCGTCGTTGAAAAGGCGTCGGATGAGCTGAGGGTAGTGGAGAAATTCCAATCGAACCCGGAGATAGCTGGTTCTCCCCGAAATAGCTTTAGGGCTAGCCTCAAGCGAGTAGCCGCTGGAGGTAGAGCACTGATTGGGCTAGGGGCGCAAAAACGTTACCGAACCCTATCAAACTCCGAATGCTGGCGGTTTTAAGCTTGGGAGTCAGACCACGAGCGATAAGGTCCGTGGTCGAGAGGGGAACAGCCCAGACCGACTGCTAAGGTCCCGAAGATGTGGCTAAGTGTGAGAAGGATGTTCAGTCGCGAAGACAACCAGGAGGTTGGCTTAGAAGCAGCCATTCCTTTAAAGAGTGCGTAACAGCTCACTGGTCGAGCGGCTGGGCGCCGAAAATACTCGGGGCTGAAGCCACACACCGAAGCATCGGGTTGCAGCGGAAGCTGCAGCGGTAGGGGAGCGTTCTGCGGTAGGGCGAAGCCCAAGGCGGAAGCCAGGGTGGACGAGGCAGAAGTGAGAATGCCGGAATAAGTAGCGCGAGGCAGGTGGGAAGCCTGCCCGTCGGAAGCCCAAGGTTTTCTGGGGAAGGCGAATCCGCCCAGAGTTAGCCGGGGCCTAAGGCGAGGCCGAAAGGCGTAGCTGATGGGTATCAGGTTGATAATCCTGAGCCACCTGCCGGAGGATATCCTACGAGGCGGGACGCAGGAGGAGCAGGCAACCGGGGAGTTGGTATTCCCCGGCCAAGCGGCGAGCGGGGGTAAGTAGGCAAATCCGCTTACCCGATAACCGTGAGCCGTGATGGGGAGCCGAAATTATAGTAGGCGAAGTGCTGCGCTTCACACTGCCAAGAAAAGCGTCGCGTAGGCGAAGGCAGGTGCCCGTACTGGAAACCGACACAGGTGGGCGAGGAGAGGATCCACAGACGGACGGGTGAAGCACCGCTAAGGAACTCGGCAAACTGACCCCGTAACTTCGGGAGAAGGGGTGCCTAAGGCTTTGAAGGTCTTAGGTCGCAGGGAATAGGCCCAAGCGACTGTTTATCAAAAACACAGGTCTCTGCCAAGCCGAAAGGCGAGGTATAGGGGCTGACGCCTGCCCGGTGCTGGAAGGTTAAGGGGAGGGGTGATGAGCTCCGAACCGAAGCCCCAGTGAACGGCGGCCGTAACTATAACGGTCCTAAGGTAGCGAAATTCCTTGTCGGGTAAGTTCCGACCCGCACGAATGGCGTAACGACTTGGGCGCTGTCTTGGCGGTGTGCCCGGCGAAATTGTGGTACCAGTGAAGACGCTGGTTACCCGCGGTTGGACAGAAAGACCCCGTGGAGCTTTACTGCAGCCTGGCACTGTGTTTTGGTGTGCCCTGTACAGGATAGGTGGGAGGCGGAGAAGTGGGGGCGCCAGCCTCCATGGAGCCGGCGGTGGGATACCACTCTGGGTGCACTGGAGCACTAACCAGACACTCTGAACCGAGTGATGGGACACTGTCAGGTGGGCAGTTTGACTGGGGCGGTCGCCTCCTAAAAGGTAACGGAGGCGCCCAAAGGTCACCTCAGCACGGATGGAAATCGTGCGGTATGAGTGCAAAGGCGGTAAGGTGGCTTGACTGTGAGAGAGACATCTCGAGCAGGGACGAAAGTCGGGCTTAGTGATCCGGCGGTTTTCAAGTGGGAGAGCCGTCGCTCAACGGATAAAAGTTACCCCGGGGATAACAGGCTGATCTCCCCCGAGAGTCCACATCGACGGGGAGGTTTGGCACCTCGATGTCGGCTCATCGCATCCTGGGGCTGAAGTAGGTCCCAAGGGTTGGGCTGTTCGCCCATTAAAGCGGTACGTGAGCTGGGTTCAGAACGTCGTGAGACAGTTCGGTCCTTATCCGCCGCGGGCGCAGGGTATTTGAGGGGAGCTGACCCTAGTACGAGAGGACCGGGTTGGACGGACCGCTGGTTTACCAGTTGTACCGCCAGGTGCACGGCTGGGAAGCCAAGTCCGGATGGGATAAACGCTGAAAGCATCTAAGCGTGAAGCCCACCCCAAGATGAGATACCCCACACCGATGAGGTGGTAAGGGTCCTGGAAGACTACCAGGTGGATAGGCCGCATGTGTAAGCGCTGAGAGGCGTTGAGCAAGGCGGTACTAATGGCCCGAGGAGCTTGACCGAGTGAGCTTTCCTCCTATTCACTTGCGAGGCTGCTTAAAAATGTGCTGGAAAAGATGAATACAGGTAACAAATCCGGTGGCGAAAGAGCGAGGGAAACACCCGTTCCCATTCCGAACACGGAAGTTAAGCCTCGCAACGCCGATGATACTGTGCTGGAGACGGCACGGGAAAGTAGGTGGCTGCCGGATTTTTTATTTTTGTGTACGCATTTGTTAAATTATTAACAAATATAATAATTGTTCTGTAGAGATTTGTTTAGCTCCATTACATGTAAGATAATGTGCCTTAAAAGAAAAAATGGGTTGTGTAGTATAAAGGTGGTTTTTAAGTATTTCATAAAATATTAGTATAATATAAAACACTTCTTTGAAATACTTTAAATCACATCTTGTTACTAAAGTTTTAGATTTTTTAGATGGCCTGGATATTATTCAAACATTTTTTTGTTGAAAGGGTATCTGTTTAAGGACATAAAATTTGAGAGATAAAATGTAAAACTTGATTTCTGATAAATTATCATTTAGAATTAAGAAAAAAGGAAAATAAGGAGAAGGCATAATGGAACTTAATTCACTAAAACCAATAATCGAAAAGAAGAAGGATATAATTGTGAAGTATATAGAAAAATTTAGAAGTGAAAAGATGCACTTTCATGACTATTTGGAATGTTATTACATAAAAGAGGGAGAAGGGATTTGTGTTGTCGATGAGAAAATTTATTACGTAAAATCAGGAGATATTGTAATTGTGCTGCCATATCAACTTCATAGAATTGAAAATGTAAAGACATTTCCTATGAACATTTATATTATTCAGGCTGGAATTGGTAATTTTTTAGATTCTAGCAATTTATTTTTTTACATTGGGAAGATTATATTTTCCACACCTTCTTTATATCAATATTTAACCCTAGATAGAAAAGAAAGATATGAGATAGAAACATTATTACAAAAACTAACAACATGTGAAATACAACATAGCAAATTACGTTCTTTGTACATATCTATAAAATTTCTAGAGTTATTGATTATGATAGTAGATAAGTTGCTTAATACTAATGCTTCTGAGGTAACTGATATAAATCTCTCTTATTGCTTTATAACAGGTAAGGATGATAATCAGTGTAAAATGATATTATACGTTATGAATAATTACGATAAGAATGTTTGTCTTAGCGATATAGCAAAGAGATTTAATTATTCTCCTTCTGTAATTACTAGAATCTTTAAAAAAATAACTAACAAAAGCTTTTATGAGTTTTTATGTGAACTCAGAATTAGACATGCAATCTCAGAGATTATCACATCAAATAAATCTCTTCAAGAGATAGCAATTGAAGTAGGTTTTTCTTCGTACGCAGCATTCAGAAGAGCTTTTGTGAAAATGGTCGGAATTTTGCCATCTGAGTATAAGAGAAGGATTAAATGTGAATTAGAATCTTTAAACAGCATTTAGTACTAATAGAACAAATATCTTGTTTTAAGTTACAAAATTTTTTTAGTAATTTATAAAACACAAAGATTCAATAAAAAATTTTCATAATTGTTAAGTAACTTATAAAATAAGTCTATATTTTTATCAAGTTTCGAAAAAAATATAATTATTTTTGAAAGAAAACATATTACAATTAGATAAGGTGAATAGTAAACTATATATTACAGAAAACAGTTTTGAAGAGGGGATTCCCAAAGAGAAAGAAATTTCTAAACTGTAGGTATCAAGGGGAGGTAATAAAAATGAGAAAAAAAATACTAAGTATTCTGTTGATTATGCTATTTTTGGTTTTTTCGTTGTATTCGGTGAACATAGAAACAGCAAAAGTTTATGCTGCTCCAAGTACCGCAGGAATCAAAGGTGTTAATAATCCACATATATGGTATGATAGTCAAGCTTATTCTGCCCTAGATACAATAAAAAGTTATGGATTTAATACTGTCAGAATTGTATGGCAGACAAATGGGTCTGGTTCGAGGTTAAAGCAGATTATCGACAGATGTAAAGCATTAGGACTCAAGCCAATTCCAGAGCTTCATGATGTTACTGGTGGAACAAATCCGAGTGACATTGACAAAATGGTTAATTATTGGATAAGCATTAAGTCTTATATTCCCAGTGATGTGTGGATAAATATTGCAAATGAGTGGGGACCTGCTAATAGTACAACATGGCGAGATACCTATATAAATGCAGTAAAGAAGCTGAGGAACAACGGGATATCGAACACTTTAGTAATTGATTCTGGTGGTTGGGGACAAGACCAATATGATATTTTGAATTATGCGCTGGATATTTTAAATGCTGATCCAAATAAAAATGTAGTGTTTAGCATTCATATGTATGGAGAGTGGAATGACAATAACAAAATATACAATTTCTTAACAACATGCAAAAACAAAGGCATACCAATTTTAGTTGGTGAATTTGGATATAATTACAATAATGGAAACAACAATCTTGGATGCAAGGTTGACGCTTCCTATCTTATACAGACATGTAAAAGTATTGGAATTGGTTATATAGCATGGTCATGGTGTGGCAATAATTCTGAAAACGCATGGTTAGATATGACCCAATCTGATTGGAAAACATTAACATATTGGGGAAATTTGGTAAAAAACAATTAACATATTGGGGGAATTTGGTAAAAAAACGATGTGGTCACCAGTAGCTCAGGTGGAACAAGCAGTTCGGGAAGTATAGTTTATGATTTTGAAGGTTCCACACAAGGATGAACGGATGAAAATATTGCTGGTGGACCATGGGCTGTTACTGAATGGAAATACAATGGTAGCTATTCTTTGAAGGCTGATATAACACTAAAACCATCAAGTTATTACTATTTAAAACTCTCATCTACACAAAACTTAAGCGGAAAGTCTTCTATTACGGCATACGTAAAACATGCAAGCTGGGGTAATGTGGGAAGTGGTATGCAGGCTAAAATTTATGTAAAAACAGGAAGCAGTTACACATGGTATGATGGTGGTGTTGTATCAATTAACAGCAGCAGCGCAACAAAACTAACACTCAGTTTGAGCAGCGTGAACAATTTGAGTAATGTGCGAGAAATAGGTATTCAATTTTTAACCCTATCAAATTGTGGTAATGGTGAAAGCTCTGCTGTTTATGTAGATTATGTTGTAATACAGTGAAAAAAAGAAGAGGGAATCCCCTCTTCTTTTTTTTTAACCAACTATCAAAAAGCAAAATTCTCACTTGGTACTGGTACCTTTTCAAGGATCTCATTAATCACATCTGACGACTTTGCATTTTTGATTATATATTGATTTTTGAGAAGTATCCTGTGGCTGAGGACAAAAGGAGCTAAATACTTCACAAAATCAGGAAGAACAAAATCGTAGCCTCGGATGGCTGCAAGGCTTTGAGATGCACGCATAAGAGCAATGAAACTTCTGTTGCTTGCAGGAAGCAGAACCATCTCATGTTCTCTTGTGCTTTGACAAATTTCGTATATATAAGATAGAATGTCTTCGTTTACATACACCTCTTTTATCTTTTCCTGAATCTTTATTACCTCATCCTTGGCTACCACAGGTTCTATCTCATCAAGAGGATTTTTTTCTCTGAACCTTGTAAGCATCTGGATAGTTTCTTCTTTGTTTGTATATCCCAAACTGAGCTTTATCAAAAACCTGTCAAGCTGTGCCTCGGGTAGAGGATATGTTCCTTGAATTTCAATAGGGTTTTGAGTAGCGATAACAAAGAATGGGTCTTCTAACTTATGCGTGATACCGTCAATTGTTACCTGTCTTTCTTCCATGCATTCAAGAAGGCTTGACTGTGTTCTTGGAGTTGCCCTGTTTATTTCATCAGCCAGCAGTATATTTGTGAAAATTGGACCTGGTCTGAACTCAAACTCTTGCATTTTCATATTGAAATAATATATTCCTGTTAAGTCTGATGGCAAAAGGTCTGGTGTGAACTGAATTCTTTTGAAACTGCAATCTATAGATTTTGCAAGAGCCTTTGATAGCATTGTTTTTCCTGTGCCCGGGACGTCCTCTAAAAGAACATGTCCTCCTGCAAAGAGAGATGTTATTACAAGCTCAATTTGAGCTTCTTTTCCAATGATCACCTTTGATATGTTTTGAATAATCTTTTTTGCTTTATCTGCTATCTCCATTTCTCATTCCTACCCTCTTTTTAAATCTTTTTATTAAAATTTTGACCTTGCTATGTTTTATTTAAACTTACAAAACTTGCCCACAAAAATTATTTTACCTCTTTTATGTAGTTATTTCAATCACCTGTGAGGAGGTTAAACTTACAAAATATTGTACGCTGTTTTATCAAAAATGTGCAAAAACAAATCAAAAATTTGTATACCCATAACTTAACAAAGTGAGATACAATATTGTCATGTAAACAATTTCAAAGGAGGTTACAAAAGTTGGCTAACGAAATTTTAGGAACAGATGTTGTTGTGCAGATAGGAATAATTGTTAAAGACATTGAAAAGACAGCAAAAGACTTTGCAAAATTTTTTAGAGTTGAGGTTCCCCAGATTATCGAAACCGAAGAGTATGAGAAAACTCACACAGAGTATAGAGGAAAGGCTACATGTGCCCGTGCAAAACTTGCGTTTTTCAGAAACTTCAAAAACATAGAGATTGAGCTGATTGAGCCAGATGAGAATCCTTCTACATGGAGAGAGTTTTTGGAAACTCACGGCGAGGGTATTCACCATATAGGTGTGTTTGTGAAGAACATGGATGAGAAGATTGAAAATCTTAAAAAAGAGGGAATTGAGGTTGTTCAAAAAGGGGATTACACAGGCGGAAGATATGCTTACATGGATAGCACCGACAAGCTCAAATTCATCTTAGAGCTTTTAGAGAACTTTTAAAATGTTTTTGGGGAAGTGGGGAGTAAGAATATGAAAAGAATCTTAGCTTTGGTTGGAGATTTTTACCACAGTCATGACAACCTGCTCAAAGCCTTGAAGCAAGCCACAAATGCTGCTTTAGATAGTTGCGAGATAATAGATGCATCCATTGAAAACTTTGAGCAATTTCTTTCCCAGAACCCGGATGCGATTGTACTTTCTGCAGAAAACAGGATAAATCCACAGGATGAGATTGTAGAGTGCTGGATGACAGAGAAGATGGAAAAGAGAATAAAAGAGTATGTTGAAGGTGGAGGAAGGCTTTTTGTATGGCACTCAGGACTTGCCTCATACCCTGAAGAAGGAGAGTTTTGCAAACTTGTGAGAGGGTATTTTAAGTTTCATCCAGATAAGCACAAACCTGTGAGATATCACTCTTCCCGTGAAGCTGCATTTGATGGCAGAGAGTTTGATTTTGAAATTATGGATGAACACTATTTTGTTTTTTGCGACAAAGACAATACCAACATCTATCTTTACTCTGAATCAGAGGACGGCAGTTCAATTGCAGGATGGTGGCACAATTTTGGAAAGGGCAAAGTGGTTGCACTTACACCTGCTCACAGAGAAGATGGGCTTTTAGATAATAACTTCCAGGAACTTCTCAAAGCAGTTTTGACCTTTCTTTTCAAGTAGGATTTTAAAAAATATAAATAAGCCTTTTTAAAGGGCTTGTCCGGCTTTAGCCTTAGGATAAGCTCTTTTTAAAAAACCGTTGACAGGATATAAAAAAACAATTAATATAGAAATATAAAGTGAACGATTAAGTAACCCATTTGTAAAACTTTTGAGAAGGTAGGTAGAAAATGGATATTACCAGTTTTAAAAAGGAGCTAAAAAGTCATCTTGAAGAAAAGATAATACCATTTTGGCAAAGTCTAAAGGACGACGAATTTGGCGGCTACTATGGATATATGGACTTTAATCTCAATATTAACAAGAAAGCTCAAAAAGGTTGTATTTTAAACTCAAGGATACTGTGGTTTTTCTCAGCATGTTACAATGTGCTGAAAAGTGAAAAATGCAAAGAGCTGGCTTTTCATGCGTTTGAATTTTTGAAAAACAAGTTTTGGGACAAAGACTATGAAGGACTTTTCTGGAGTGTATCCCTTGAAGGTTTGCCCGTTGATGTGACAAAACATGTTTATGTTCAAGCTTTTGGTATATACGGGCTTTCTGAGTACTATGAAGCATCCGGTGATAAAGAAGCTCTTTTTTTGGCAAGAAAACTTTTCGAGATTTTAGAGACAAGATGCAAAAGGGAAAATGGATACACAGAACAGTTTGAAAGAAACTGGCAAGAAAAAGAAAACAGGTTTTTGAGCGAAAATGGAGTAATTGCCTCAAAAACAATGAACACGCATCTTCATGTACTGGAGAGCTACACAAACCTTTACAAGGTTTTGAAGCTTGATGATGTGTATGAGGCGCTTGAGTGGCTTGTAAGACTCTTTGTTGAGAAGATTTATAAAAAAGGCACAGGGCACTTTAAAGTATTCTGTGATGATAACTGGAATGAACTTATAAAGGCAGTATCATATGGACATGACATTGAAGCAAGCTGGCTTTTGGATGAAACTGCTAAGTATTTGAGGGATGAAAAATTAAAAGAGGAGGTTGAAAAGCTCACATTAGAGGTTGCGCAAGTAACTTTACAAGAAGCATTTGATGGGAAAAGCCTTATAAACGAGAAGGTAGAGGACAGAGTTGACAGAAGCAAAATCTGGTGGGTTGAGGCAGAGACAGTAGTTGGATTTTTCAATGCATATCAAAAGACAAAAGAGGAAAAATATTTAGATGCAGCCATCAAGACATGGGAGTTCATAAAAGAATATCTTGTTGACAAAAGAAAAAACTCTGAGTGGCTATGGAAGGTAGATGAAAATCTAAACCCTGTACAGATGCCAATTGTTGAGCCGTGGAAGTGCCCATATCACAATGGTAGAATGTGTTTGGAGATAATAAAGAGAGTTGGTTAAAAATTTCAAGCTTGCTCCTGTAAAGTTACAAAGAAATAAAGTATAATAGAAAGTAAAAAAGAAAAGGCTTGTAAAGCCTAATTTGAAGGGGAATAAAAAGACCATGGACAAGAGAGTTACCATGAAAGACATTGCTGAAAAGCTTGGTGTCTCCAAAGTAACAGTGTCAAAAGCTCTCAAAGACAGTCCTGATATTAGTTCATCCTTAAAAGAGAAGATTATAAAGACTGCCCAGGAGATGGGTTACATCTACAATGCAAAGGGCAGGATGCTAAGAGAAAACCTAACGTATTCCATCGGTGTGATATCGTCAGAAAAGTATTATGGCAAAGACGACTATTTCTACATAGACCTTTACAAGCATCTTTCAAACAGTTTAGAGAAAGCTTGGCTTTACAACAACCTTCAACATCATAAGCCAGTCAGATGAAAACGAGCTATCTGTCCCCAACGCGCTTCTGGAACAGAAGGTAGACGGCGTTGTTATTTTGGGTCAAATGAGTCATGACTACATTCAGAAAGTTTTAAATTACAACTACCCGACAGTATTTTTAGACTTTTACTGTGACAAGTTTAACGTTGACTGTGTCATCACAGACAACTTTTACGCAACATACGAGATAACTAACATGCTAATAGAGCAGGGTCACACTAAAATTGGATTTGTAGGAAACATCTATGCAACAAGCAGTATCCAGGACAGGTTCCTGGGCTTTTACAAGGCACTTTTGGAGAACAAGATAGAACTCAATAAAGATTGGATAATAAAAGACAGGGATGACAACAACAATTTCATAGATATTACATTACCTAAAAACCTTCCGACGGCATTTGTTTGCAACTGTGACAAGACTGCTTATATTACAATCGAAAAGCTCAAATCAAGTGGATATAAGGTGCCGGATGATGTTTCAGTGGTGGGATTTGATGACAGTCTCCATGCAGTGCTCTCACAAC